>Ga0209162_1000102_pt1 | contig 85932 bp, 67 predicted proteins | sample YNPNPMetaG_FD_187121 | JGI IMG/M metagenome (GOLD analysis project Ga0209162, IMG submission 187121) | Anoxygenic and chlorotrophic microbial mat microbial communities from Yellowstone National Park, USA - YNP NP MetaG (SPAdes) (version 2) ...
CCGATGACGATCGCCATGCTGCTCCTGAACACGCTCAAGTCAGCCAAGCGAGCAGCGGGCCTGGCATAACGTTCGCCTATCGCGTATCGCCTATCGCGTATCGCCTATCGCCTATCGCGTATCGCCTATCGCCTATCGCGTATCGCCTATCGCGTATCGCTTATCGCAGATCGCATATCGCGATGGGCGACAAGCAATAAACGAAAAGCGACAAGCAACAGACGAAACAACGATAAGCAATAAGCGATAAGCGATTAGCGATAAGCGATAAGCGATAAGCAATGCACGACAAGCAACAGACGAAACAACGATAAGCAAATAAGCGATAAGCGATTAGCGATATGCGATAAGCGAGAAGCGAGGGAAAATGCGCACCGTTCTTTCTGCCAACAAGCTCAGGGGCGAATTCGTCCGCGATGTGGAAGAGATCAGCGGGCAGGACCTGCTCGACTGCAACCAGTGCGGCAAGTGCAGCGCGGGCTGCCCCGTGGCCTCGGCTATGGACCTCTTGCCCAGTCAGGTGATCCGCCAGGCCCAACTGGGCATCGAAGAAGTGCTCGCCAGCCGGACGATCTGGATCTGCGCCTCGTGCCTGACCTGCGTTGCTCGCTGCCCCAAGGGGATCGACCTGCCGCGCACGATGGAGGCGCTACGCGAAATCTCGCTGCGCAAAGGGGTCTCTGAGCTAGACCTCGATCTGCTGCCGCAGGAACTGGTCTGCGAGCTGCCCCAACTGGCCATCGTTGGCGGATTCAGGAAGTACATCAAGTAGGGCGCTATGAGCTATCCATACTATCCAGGCTGCACGCTTTCGACCAAAGGAAAGGGCTATGACCGCTCGGGGCGGGCAGTGGCCCAGGCGTTGGGGATGGAGCTGGTCGAGCTGCCCGAATGGCAGTGCTGCGGGGCGACGTTCCCCCTGGCGACAGACAACTCGATGGCCATGATCGCGCCCACCCGCGTGCTCTACCAGGCCGAGCAGGCCGGCGATAAGGTGGCTGCCCTCTGCGCCATCTGCTACCACGTCCTCAAGCGCACCCAGACGACGCTGGAGCGCAACCCCGAAATGCTCGACCGCGTCAACTGGTTCACCGAGCAGGAATACCAGGGCAAGGTCAGGGTGGTCCACCTGCTGGAACTGCTGCGCGACGAGCTGGGCTGGGAGGCGTTGGCCGCACACGTGAAACGCCCCCTGCAGGGGCTGCGCGCCGCGCCTTACTATGGCTGCCTGCTCCTGCGCCCCTACGCCGAGATCGGCCTGGACGACCCCGAGAATCCGCGCATCATGCACGACCTCTTGCGCGCGCTGGGGGCCGAGCCGGTCGATTTTCCCTACAACATCGAATGCTGCGGCTCCTACCTGACGGTCAAAGAGCCGCAGGTTTCGGCGACGCTGTCGCAGGACATTGTCGCCTCGGCGCGGGAGCACGGCGCCCAGGTGCTGGTCACGGCCTGCCCGCTCTGCCAGTTCAACCTGGACTATCCGCAGCGCGGCAAAGCGACAGGGGACGAGATTCCCATTGTCTACTTTACCCAGTTGATGGCGATTGCGCTGGGACTCCCAGAGGAGGACTGGGGTTTTGTCTATCACTATGCTGACCCCCGCCCGGTCCTTGCGCCCTGGCTGGAGTGATGTGCAAGGAGTTTCCCGTGCGCTATAAACTCTTTATCCCCGGCCCTTGCGAAGTCGACGAAAGTGTGCTGGAGGCAATGGCCCAGCCCACGCCTCGCCACTATGGCGATGAGTGGATGGAGATCTACCGCGAGACGCTCGATCTCCTCAAGCAGCTCTTCCAGACGAAGAACGACCTCTACATCGTGCCGGGTACCGGCTCGGCGGCGCTGGACATGGCCTTTGGCAGCATGCTGGGGACGGGCGAGACGATCGTGATCGGCGACAACGGCTTTTTTGGCGAGCGGCTGCGGGCGATGGCTCAGGCCTATGGACTGCGCGTGGTGACTTTTGAGGCGCCGCACGGCCAGCCCCTCGACGCCGAAGAGCTGCGCCGCATCCTGGCCCGCACGCCTGACGCGCGGGCTGTCGCCGTGGTGCACCACGAGACGGCGACGACGGTGCTCAACCCGCTGCGCGAAATCGCCCAGGTGACCAACGAAGCCGGCCTGCCAATCATTGTCGATGCCATCTCCTCCCTGGGCGGCGTGCCGCTGCCGGTCGACGAGTGGGGCATCGATGTCTGCGTGACGGTGCCCAACAAGTGCATCGAGTGTCCGCCCGGCATGGCCTTTATCTCTGTGGGGCCGAGGGCCTGGGAGATGGTCGACCGCAACGCTGACCAACATCACGGCTGGTATCTCAGCCTGCGCACCTGGCGCGAGTACGCTGCCAACTGGGCCACCTGGCATCCGTATCCGGTGACCCTGCCGACGAACAACATCCTGGGCGTGCGCGCCAGCCTGCGACAGATCATCGACAACGGCCTGGAGGCGCATTACGCGCGCTACCGGCAGGCGGCGCGCGCCGTGCGCGAAGGGCTGAAGGCGGTCGGCTTCGAGATGCTCATCGAGGGGCCGGCGGCCTCGCCCATCGCCACGGCGGTCAAGGCGCGCCCCGAGTTTGCTGTGGACGAGCTGCTCGCCTACCTGGCCCATGCCCATGGCATTCTGGCCTCTGGCGGGCTGGGTCCGCTGCACGGCAAGATCTTTCGCGTCGGGCACATGGGCAAAGCGGCGACGCGGCCCTACCTCCAGCTCTTCCTCTCGGCGGTGGAGGCCTTTCTGCGGGATAAGGGCCTGCCGGTGCGCGAGGGGGCCATCTTTTGCGCCTTGTCGGAGACGGTATGAGCAGAATCGGCGTGTTTGTCTGTCACTGCGGCATCAACATCTCTTCCACGGTCGACGTGGAACGGGTGGCCCGGACGGTGGGGGAGGACGCCGAAGTTGCCTTTGCCACGGATTACAAGTACATGTGCTCCGATCCGGGGCAGCAGTTGATCCGCGAGGCCATCGCCGGGCACGATTTGGACGGTGTGGTCGTGGCGGCGTGCTCCCCGTCGATGCACGAAAAGACGTTCCGCCGGACGGTCGAGGTGGCTGGCCTGAACCCCTATTGCTGCGAGATTGCCAACATCCGCGAGCAGTGCTCCTGGGTGCACCAGAAGCAGCCCGAGGAGGCGACGGAGAAGGCCATCGAGATCGTGCGCACGATTGTGGCCAAGACCCGCCGCAACGAAGAGTTGTGGCCTTCCCGCCTGCCCATCACGCGCTGCGCGCTGGTCATCGGCGGCGGCGTCGCCGGACTGGAGGCGGCGCTGGGTATTGCCAATGCCGGCTATCCTGTCGTGCTGGTGGAGCGGGAGGATCACCTGGGCGGCAAGATGGCCCGCCTTGCAGGGACCTACCTCAATTTCGAGGCGGCCCCCGGCCTGCTGCAGCAGCGCGTCGAGCAGGTGCTTGCCCATCCGCGGATCCAGGTGCTGTTGAACGCCCAGGTGACGCGGGTCGAGGGCTACGTGGGCAACTTTGGCGTCCAGCTCACGAGCCTCAAGGAAGAAGGGACGGAGGAACAGCACGTTGACGTGGGAGCGCTTGTCGTTGCCACCGGCTGGGATCCCTATCCCCTGGAGCGGCTGCCCGAATATGGCGGCGGCGCGATCAAGGATGTGGTGGATGGGCTGACCTTTGAGAGCATGCTCCAGCCGGGCGCCGGGCTGCGTCGCCCCTCCGACGGCCGCACTCCGCGCGAGGTCGTCTTTGTCCAGTGCGCTGGCTCCCGCGACCCCGAACGGGGTGTCTCTTACTGCTCCAAAGTCTGCTGTATGACGGTGGCCAAGCAGGCCATGCTGTTCAAACAGCGCGTGCCGGACGGACAGGCCTATGTGTTCTACATCGACATCCGCTCAGGGGGTAAGGGCTATGACGAGTTCGTCCAGCGAGCGATGGAGGACTATGATGTGCTCTACCTGCGCGGCAAGGTGAGCAAGATCTTTCAGCGTGGCGACCGCGTCGTCGTCTGGGGGGCCGACACGCTGGCCGGTAAGCCGGTCGAGATCGAGGCCGACCTGGTGGTGCTGGCGACGGCGATGCTGCCCGCCTCCCAGGCGGTCACGCTGGCGCAGACGCTGCACATCGGCACCGACCGCTACGGCTTTTACGAAGAAGCTCACCCCAAGCTGCGGCCCGTCGAGAGCCTGACGGCGGGCGTCTTTTTGGCCGGGGCAGGTCAGGGACCCAAGGACATCCCCGAATCGGTCTTTCAGGCTGGCGGCGCGGTGGCCAAGGTGTTGCAGCTTTTTGCCCAGAGCGAGATGGTGCAGGAGCCGACCGTTGCCTATGTGGTCGAGGAGCTGTGCTCCGCCTGCGGCGCGTGCGTGGCGGCCTGCCCCTACGGTGCCCGTGAAATCCATCCGCTGCGGCGCATCGCCACGGTCAACGCGGCGCTGTGTCAAACCTGTGGCGCCTGTGTTGTCGCCTGTCCCAACAAGGCCAGCCGCATCCACAACTGGGAACCCGTCCAGGTGCTGGCCATGACGGATGTTCTGACGGGGAGGGTTCAGGAATAGGATAACATTTTTCGTACTCCCAGATGTCATTCTGAGGAGCGAAGGCCGCGAAGCGGCCGAAGCGACAAAGAATCTCGTTTTGCAGAATGACCCTGTTTTGACGTGATGGGTGAGATTCCCTTCGGCTTCGCTTCTGGTGCCTTGATCATTGGAAGGAGGTCGTTATGAGCGAAGTGTGGGATCAAATTGCGCGTTATCGCAAGGTCAAGACGCTGCCCGATGGCAGTCGCCTCTTGCTGCGCCCGCTGCAGAAAGAGGATAAGCAGGCGCTGATCGACCTGTTTGCCCGTGCCTCGTTCGAGGATGTGGCGCTCTTCCGCAGCGACGCGGCTGACCCGGAGGTCGTGGCGCGGTGGGTGGACCATCTGGACTATCAGCGGGTGCTGCCGCTGGTTGCCTTTGTCGGCGACCTGCTGGTGGGTGACGCCACGCTCCACTTTGGCGAGCACTATCACAGTCACCTGGCCTGGGTGCGCATCTTTCTGGACAAGGCGTATCGACGGCGCGGCATCGGCACGTTGATGATGCAGAGCCTGATCGAGATCGCCCGCCGCCTGGGGTTGCACCAGCTCTACGGCGAGATCCTGGCCAATCAGGCGAACGTGATCAAGGGCTTTTTGGATATGGGCTTCCAGCAGATGGTGGTTTTACCAGATTACTACCTCACCCATCGCGGCGAGACGCTCGATATGGCGATCTTGAGGCTGCAACTGGTCGACGACACTGGCAAGTTCTAGGGGGAAATCTATGGCAACAGCCTGTGAACCAGACCTGACCTTTGGCCGACTTGTGCAGGAGCGCTGCCAGGAGCCGATCCTGGGGTGCTACTATTGTCAAAAGTGCACCGCCGGCTGCCCGGTTGCTTTTGCGATGGATTACAAACCGGCCCAGGTGCTGCGCCTGGTCCAGTTGGGCCAGAAGGACCTCGTCCTGGGCAGCACGGCGATCTGGATGTGCGTGGGCTGCGAGGCGTGCGGCACGCGCTGCCCCAATCGGATCCGCCTGGCGCCAATGTTCGACACGCTGCGCTATATGGCGCTGGAAGGCGGCTACAAGCCCGAGCCGGCGGTCTACTGGCTGCACCGCTCCTTCCTCGACAGCATCCGCCTCTGGGGCCGCGTCCACGAGATGTCGATGCTGGCCCAGTACAAGACGCACAATTTGCTGGGCAAGGACTTTATCGCCGATATGAAAGTGGCTCTCTACCTGTTCGTCAAGGGCAAGATCCTCAGCCTGCCGGAACGGGTGCATCGCCTGGCTGAAGTGCGCCGCCTGTACAAGCGTCAGGCAGCGGCGGAGGTGGAATCGTGAAATACGCATATTTCCCTGGTTGCACCATCAGCACGACGGCGCTCGAATTCGGCCTCTCGACGGATGCGGTCTGCCAGGCGCTCGGTGTCGAGTTGATCGAGCTGGAGGACTGGAACTGCTGCGGTGCCTCGTCGGCGCACAGCCTGGACCACGATCTCTCTTACACGCTTCCGACGCGCAATGTGGCCATCGCCCAGAAGGGCGAGCTGGACATCGTCGCGCCGTGCCCGGCCTGCTACCAGCACACCCTGGCCGCCGACCTGCGCCTGCGCCAGGACGAGGCCTGGCGGCGGGAGATGGAGGCCCACTTTGGCTTTTCCTACAACGGCAAGGGCCGTACCCGCCATCTGCTGGAGGTCCTGAGCGAGCCGGACGTGCTGAAACAGCTCCGTTCGCTGGTCAAACGGCCGCTCGCTGGCCTCAAGGTGGCCTCTTACTACGGTTGCGTCCTGGTGCGCCCGCCCCAGATCACCGGCTGGGACGACCCGGAAAACCCGCAGCGGATGGATCGGGTGATGGAGGCGCTGGGAGCCGAACCGGTGGACTGGTCGTACAAGGTCGATTGCTGTGGGGCCAGCATGGCCCTCAGCCGCGCCGACATCGTCATCCGCCTGGGGACGCGCCTGGGCGAAGCGGCCAAAGAAGCTGGCGCCGACATGTTCGCCTGCGCCTGCGGCATCTGCCAGATCAATCTGGACACCCGCCAGGCGACGACGAAAATCCCGGCGCTCTATTTCACCGAGCTGATGGGCCTGGCGATGGGCCTGCCTGGGGTCAACAAGTGGCTGAGCAAACACGCGATCGACCCCCGTCCTGTGCTGCGAGCGCGCGGCCTGCTACCATAATCCGTCGCGAGGAAATGTATGGCGCATAACAGCGAATCTCAAAAAGCAGTTCTGATTGTCGGTGCGGGCATCGGTGGGATGCAGTCGGCGCTGCTGCTGGCGGAGGCCGGCTACCCTGTCTATCTGCTCGACGCTGGCCCGGCCATCGGCGGCTCGATGCACCTGCTCGACCGCACTTTTCCTACCGACTCGTGCGGCATCTGTCACATGATCCCCGGCCGGGCAGCCTATTGCCCGACGCTGGAGTGCGACCTGCACCCCAACATCGAGATTCTGCCCTATGCCGAGGTGGTAGGGCTGGAGGGAGAGGCAGGGGCGTTCACGGCGCGGATTCGCCACAAGCCGCGCTATGTCTCGGTGGAACGCTGCATCGACTGCGCTCGCTGCGCTGAGGTCTGCCCGGCCGGGCGGCCCAGCCAGTACGAGGGCGACCTGCACCGCGAAAAGGCGATCTATCGCCCGCCGCTGCGGGCAGTGCCAGGGGCCTATGTCATCGATATGGACGCCTGCACCCGCTGCGGTCAGTGTGTCCAGGTCTGCCCCACCGCCGCTATCGACCTGGATATGCAGCCCCGCGAGAGCGAGATCGCCGTGGGCGCAGTGCTGCTCAGCCCCGGCTTTGAGCCGTTCGACGCCCGGCTGAAGGGCGAGTTTGGCTTTGGCCGCTATGACAACGTCCTGACCAGCATCCAGTTCGAGCGCATGGTCAGCCTGGCTGGCTCCACCGGCGCTCACATCGTCCGCCCCTCCGACGGGCGCACGCCACGGCGCATCGCTTTCATCCACTGCGTCGGCTCGCGCGATGTCTCCATCGGCAAGGGCTACTGCTCCTCGGTCTGCTGCATGCACACGGCCAAGCAGGTCAGGGTGGCGAAGGAGCTGTATCCAGAGCTCGAGATCACGGTCTTTTACATGGACATCCGCGCCCACGGCAAGGATTTCGACGCCTATTTCGAGCAGGTTGAGAAACTGCCCGGCGTGACCTACCGGCGCAGTATGGTTTCGGCTATCCATCAGAAGCTGCAAAATCGTAACCTCGACCTGGTCTATACTGGCGAGGATGGCCAGGTGGCCGAGGAAGAGTTCGATATGGCTGTGCTGGTGGTCGGCTTTGGCGCGCCGCAGGGCGCGCAGGCGCTCGGCCAGGGGCTGGGCGTGGCGCTGAACGAGTATGGCTTTGGCGTCAGCCGCCTCTTTGCGCCCGACCAGAGTTCGCGGGAAGGGGTCTTTCTCAGCGGCGCTTTCCGCGAGCCGAAGGACATTCCCGAAACGGTCGTCGAGGCCTCGGCGGCGGCAGGCAGCGTGGCCCGCTTCCTGCAGGGCGGCGTCCGCGCGGCCCGGCAGCAGGAGGAAGCGGTCGAGCGCAATGTGACGGAGGAGTGGCCGAAGGTAGGCGTCTTTATCGGCGACCGCGCCAGGCAGCTTGCGGCGGCCATCGACCTGGATGGGCTGGCCGCCTATGCCCGCTCGCTGCCGAACGTGGGATTGGCGCAGGTTGTCGAGGGCGGATTTGGGTCGGCCGGGCTGGAGCGGATCGCGCAGATTGTGCGCCAGGAGCAACTCAACCGTGTTGTGCTGGCGGGCTTTGCCGACCTGCGCTCGCTGGACGCCTTCCAGCGCATGATGCGGGCGGCGCAGCTCAATCCGAACCTGCTGGAGACGGCCAACCTGGGCGGCGAACTGCTCGGAGCGCACGCCAACAACGGCGCGATGGACAAGGCCAGAGCGATGGTGGAGATGGCGGTCGCCAGCGCGGCCCGCCGCCGGCCCTTCCGCGCTCCAGGCGAAGATCTGAACCAGCGCGTGCTGGTCATTGGCGGAGGACTGGCCGGGATGACCGCTGCGGTGACGCTGGCCGACATGGGTCACGCGGTCGATCTGGTGGAGCGGGGGGACGAGCTGGGCGGGCAGTTGCGCCATCTGCGGCGGCTGCTCGATGGGAGCGATCCCCAGGCGGCGCTGGCCGATCTGATCGAAGAGGTGCAAAAGCGCCCGCGCATCCGCGTGCGGCTGGGCTGCCAGGTAGAGGCGCTCGAAGGGCGGCTGGGGCAGTTCCAGGCGACGCTGAGCCAGGGCGAGAGCCAGGTCTATGGCGCGGTTATCGTCGCCAGCGGCGGGCAGGAGGCCGTGCCGACTGAATACCTCTATGGGCAGGACGCGCGTGTTCTGACCCAGCGAGAGCTCGAACTGCGCGTTCTGGATGGCGAGCAGCGCCCGGCGCCGGGCGATCTGCAATCGGTGGTGATGATCCAGTGCGTGGGCTCCCGCGAGCCGCAGCGCCCCTACTGCAGCCGCGTCTGCTGTACCAAGGCGCTGGTCAACGCGCTGGCGCTCAAAGAGCAGAACCCGGCGCTGAATGTCTTTGTCCTCTACCGCGAGATGCGCGCCTATGGCTTCCGCGAGGATGTCTATCGCCGGGCGCGGGAGAAGGGCGTGGTCTTTATCCGCTATGAGCTGGAGCACAAGCCGCAGGTGGAGGCTGGCGACGGCAGGCTGCGGGTGCACGTCATCGAGCCGATCACAGGGCGCCAGGTCACCCTGCCGGCTGACCTGCTGGTGCTCAGCAACGGCATCGCGCCCAATGACAACGTGGCGCTGGCCCAGGCGCTGGGGGTCGAGCTGGACAGCAACGGCTTTTTCCGCGAGGAGCATCCCAAGATGCGCCCGCTCGATTTTGCCCGGCGCGGCATCTTTGTCTGCGGGCTGGCCCACTCGCCGCGGGCGGTCGACGAGACGATTGCCATGGCGCGCGGCGCGGCGATGCGCGCTGCCAGCCTGCTGGCGCCCGGGCGTGTGGAGGCTCGCCCAACCATCGCCTATGTCAACACGCGCCTCTGTTCCGCCTGCGGCCTCTGCGTCGAGGCCTGTCCCTACGGCGCGCGCCTGCTCGAACCCGGCGCTCCCTACGCCGAGGTGCTGGAGACTGTCTGCCAGGGCTGCGGCATCTGCGCGATGGTCTGCCCGAACAAGGCCACGCGTCAGGTGGGCTTTGACTATGAGCGCGTGTTTGGGATGCTGGACGTAGCCGTAGGATAAAGCGATCGCGCCTTGCGACATGTGACTCGAATCAGGATATGACTATGGTAATCACTCGCAAACCAGCGACTCTGGTGATCGGGGGCGGCATTGCGGGCATCCAGGCGGCGCTCGACATCGCCGATGCGGGCTATCCGGTCTATCTGGTCGAACGCGAACCCAGCATCGGCGGTCGGATGGCCCAGCTCGACAAGACGTTCCCGACCCTGGACTGCTCGGCCTGTATCCTGACGCCCAAGATGGTCAGCGCGGGGCAACATCCCCTGATCGAGCTGCTGACCTATTCCGAGGTGGCTTCTGTCGATGGCCAGGCAGGGGCGTTTCACGTCGTGGTGAGGAAAAAGCCCCGCTATGTGGATGTGGAAAAGTGTACCGGCTGTGGCTCGTGCGCCGAGGCCTGCCGCATGCATGGCCGCATCGTTGACCGTTTCAACGAGGGGTTGTCCAGGCGGGCCTCGATCTATGTGCCTTTTCCGCAGGCGGTGCCGCTCAAGTACACCATCGATCCGCAGGCCTGTCTCTTTCTGACGCGCGGCAAGTGCGGCACGACGTTCAAGTGCAAGGACGCCTGCCCGGCTGGCGCGATCGATTTCGAGCAGAAGGAAGAGCTGGTCGAGATCGAGGTGGCGGCGATTATCGTGGCGACGGGTTTTGACCTGATCGACCCGCGCAGCAAGCCCGAGTTTGGCTACGGCGTCTATCCCAACGTGCTCACCGGCCTCGAATTCGAGCGGCTTTCCTCGGCCTCGGGGCCGACGGGGGGCAAGATTCTGCTCGATGGCAAGGAGCCGCAGGACGTCGTCTTTATCCACTGCGTTGGCTCGCGCGATCCGCACACGGGCGTGGCGCACTGTTCGCGCATCTGCTGTATGTACACGGCCAAACACGCTCATCTGGTGCGGGACAAGCTGCCCGACGCGCGCGTCACGGTCTTTTACATCGACATGCGCGCCTTTGGCAAGGGCTATGAAGAGTTCTACGACCGCGTCAAGCACGAGGGAGTGCTCTACCGGCGCGGCGAACCGTCCGAGGTCTATGCGCACGGCGAGCGGCTGGTCGTGCGCGCCGAGGACTCGGTGCTGCGGCGCACGGTGGAGGTCGAGGCGGACCTGGTGGTGCTGGCGACGGCGGTCGTGCCGCGCGCGGACGAGGCTGCGGTCGCCGAACTGCTCGGCCTGGAGCGCTCGTCGGGCGGCTTTTTCCAGGAGATGCACCCCAAGGTGCGCCCGGTCGAGAGCAACCGCCCCGGCGTCTTTTTGGCTGGCTGCTGCCAGGGCGCCAAGGACATCCCTGACACGGTGGCCCAGGCCAAGGCCGCGGCTGCCTCGGCGATGGGGATTCTGGCCGGCATTGGCCGATCTCAACAGGTGTAAGGCGATCCTCAGGAGGCATCGATGCGTGTTGACGACAGGCAACTTTTGAGCGAACTCGATCTCTTTGGCTGCATCCAGTGCGGCAAGTGTACCGGCGGCTGTCCGGTCTCAATCACCACGCCGCTCAACATCCGCTACCTGATCTATGAAACGCTGGTCGGTGCGCTGCCCGAAGCGGAGCACATGGAAGAGTTGTGGGATTGCACCTGCTGCTTCACCTGCGTCGAGCGCTGTCCCAAGGATGTCCGCCCGGCGGAGCTGATCATCGGCATCCGCGGGCAGATGGTCGAAAGCGGCAAGATCCCCGGCACGATCAGCACGGCGTTGACGGGCATCTTTCGCCAGGGCAATCCGCTGGGCTTTGCGCGGGACGACCGGGCGGCATGGGCAGAGGGGCTTGACCTCAAACCGGCGCAGGAGGGCTGCGACACGCTGCTCTTTACCTGCTGCACGTCGGCCTATGACCTTCAGGCCCAGCCGGCGGCCAGGGCCCTGGTGCGCGTGCTGAAAGCGGCAGGGGTCGATCTGGGTCACCTGGGCACGGAAGAGACCTGCTGCGGCAACGAGGTGCGGCGGGTCGGCGAAAAGGCCATGTTCGAAGAGATGCTGGTCGAGGAGGGCAGGGCGCTCCTGGAGAGCGTCGGCGCGCGGCGCATTGTGACCACCTCGCCGCACTGCTTCAACACGCTCAAGAACGAGTATGGCCTGCACGGGATCGAGGTGCGCCACTATACGCAGGTGCTGGCCGGGCTGTTGCAAGAGGGCCGGCTGACGCTCAGCGGCTCGCTCGACAAGACCGTCACCTATCACGACCCTTGTTTCCTGGGCAAGCAGAACAAGGTCTTTGAAGAGCCGCGGGCGGTGCTGCGGGCAATCCCGGGCCTCAACTTTGTCGAGATGGACCGCAACCGCGAGCGCAGCCTCTGCTGTGAGGGCGGCGGGGGACGGATGTGGTTCGAGGGCACCAACACGGAGGACCGCCTGGCCTTCCGGCGGGTGCAGGAGGCGGTCGATACGGGGGCTGAAATCCTGGCCGTCGCCTGTCCTTTCTGCCTGGCCATGTTCTCCGACGCGGTCAAGGTCAAAGGCCTGGAGGAACGGCTCAAGGTGATGGACATTGCCGAGCTGGTGGCGCAGGCGCTGGGTGGTTAGCAGGATGAGCGAGAAATCGAAACCGCGAATTGGTGTTTACATCTGCCACTGCGGCACCAACATCGCTGCCACGGTCGATGTGGCCGCGGTGGCCGAGTACGCCCAGAGCCTGCCGGGCGTTGTCAAGGCGCGGCACTATACCTACATGTGCTCAGAGCCGGGCCAGGCGCTGATCAAGGAGGACGCCAGGGCGTTGGGGCTGAACCGCGTCGTGGTGGCTTCCTGCTCGCCGCGCATGCACGAGCCGACCTTTCGCGGCGCGGCGCAGGAGGGCGGCGTCAACCCCTACCGCACCGAGATGGCCAACATCCGCGAGCAGTGCTCGTGGGTGCACCACGACCGGGATGCGGCGACGGCCAAGGCCAAATCGCTGGTCGCCTCGGCGGTGGCCAAGGCGACCCACCTTGATCCGCTGGAGGAGCGGGAGGTGGGCGTCCAGCCGGGAGCGGTGGTCATTGGCGGTGGCGTGGCGGGAATGATGGCGGCGCTGGACGTTGCCGACGCGGGCTTTCCGGTCACCCTTGTCGAAAAGAGCGATCGCCTGGGCGGCCATGCCGCCGGGCTGAACCGTACCTTTCCTGATTTGGAGCCAACGGCAGAGTGGCTGACGCCGCTGATCGAGCGCGTCCAGAGTCATCCCCGCGTCACGGTGCTGCTGGGCGCTCAGGTCGAGGAGGTGACGGGCTTTGTTGGCAATTTCGAGCTGACGGTTGCGCAGGGGGAAGAGAGGCAAAAGATCGGAGCCGGGGCGATCATCATTGCCACTGGCTATGACATCTTCGACCCCAGGCGCAAGCCCGAGTTGGGCTACGGGCGCTACCCGGGGGTGGTGACTACCTGGGAGCTGGAGCAGCGTGTGGCGGCGGGCGATCTGACCGTAGCCGGGCGCACGCCGAAGGATGTCGCTTTTGTCAAGTGCGTCGGCTCCCGTGACGTGCAACTGGGCAACGCTTATTGCTCCCGCGTCTGCTGTATGGTCGCGGCCAAACAGGCGCAGTTGGTGAAGCAGTTGCTGCCAGAGGCGCGGGTCAATGTCTTTTACATGGACGTGCGCACCTTTGGCAAGCGCGGCGAAGAGTTCTATGACGAGGCGCGCCGCGCCGGGGTGCTCTACCGCCGGGGCAACGTTTCCGAGGTCTATGCGCGGGGCGAGCGGCTGGTGGTGCGGGTGGAGGACACGTTCCTGCGCCGCACGGTCGAGCACGAGACGGACCTGGTTGTGCTGGCGGTGGGCATGGAGCCGCGCCTCGATGCGGGCGCGATCTCGGCGCTGCTCAAGCTGCCGCGCTCGGCCGACGGCTTTTTCCTGGAGGCGCATCCCAAGCTGGGGCCGGTCGACACGGCGACGAGCGGCGTCTTTCTGGCCGGCTGCTGCCAGGCGCCCAAGGACATTCCCGACACGGTGGCGCAGGCCAAGGCGGCGGCTTCTTCGGCGCTGATCCCGCTGCTGCGCGGCACCGTGCCGATCGAGTCGGCTACGGCGGTGGTTGACGCGGAGCTCTGCGCCGGCTGCGGGATGTGCGTCGAGGTCTGTCCCTATGGCGCGCCAGCGCTCGATCCCCTGTGGGGCGTCTCGCGCGTCAACGCGGTGTTGTGCAAGGGCTGTGGGGCCTGCGCGGTGACATGCCCCTCCAAAGCGATTCGTCTCCAGCACTTTACACCGGTCCAGATCCTGGCCCAGGTGGACGCGCTGGTGGAATAAGACCACGTGAGGAATAGAACGTATGAGCAACCAGGAGCCATTTGAACCACGAATTGTCGCTTTTCTCTGCAATTGGTGCACCTATACCGGCGCCGACCTGGCGGGCACGTCGCGCATCCAGTACCCGCCAAACGTGCGCATCATCCGCCTGATGTGCTCTGGCTCGGTCGATCCGACCTATGTGCTCAAGGCGCTGCTGGACGGGGCGGACGGTGTGCTCATTGGCGGTTGCCATCCTGGTGACTGTCACTACCAGTCGGGCAACTACAAGGCACGGCGGCGCATCGTCGCGTTGAAGGAGATCGTCAAGCAGGCCGGGCTGGACGAGGACCGCATCTGGCTGCGCTGGATCTCGGCATCGGAGGGGCAGCGCTTTGCGGACACCGTCTCGCAGATGACCGAGGCGCTGCGGGCCAAGGGCCCCAATCCTATGCGCCAGGAGTGGGCTGTGTGATCGCCTATCGCTAATCGCCTATCGCCAATCGCTTATCGCTAATTGCCTATCGCTAATCGCTTATCGCTAATCGCCTATCGCATATCGCTCATTGCCTGTTGTTTGCCGCTTATTGCTGTCTGGCAGGCGCTGGGCGATACGCGATCCGCGATAAACGATGCGCCACAAGCAAAGCGATAAGCGATAAGCGATAAACGATGCGCCACAAGCAAAGCGATAAGCGATAAGCGATAAACGATGCGCCCCAAGCAAAGCGATAAGCGATAAGCGATAAGCGATAAACGATGCGCCCCAAGCAAAGCGATAGGCGATAGGCGATAAGCGATAAGCGATACGCGATACGCGATGAACGAGGAGCAAACGATGAGAACAGTCATACCTGTCGAGAACAACGATGTGACCGGCGCGCTGCGCGGCTTTTTGAAGCAGTTGCTCAGCCGGGATATTGTCGATGCGGTCCTGGTGCCGCTGGTGACGCCGGCCGGAGCGGTGACGCCTGGATTGGTCGCCGAGGCCAGCCTGCTGGACGCTGCTGACCCGCTCGCGCCTGTGCTGGGGCTCAACGCGGCGCGGGTGGTGGGTCCGGTCACGCTGCGCGAACCGCGTGGGCGGATTGCCGCCGTCTTGCGCCCCTGCGAGATGCGCGCGCTGATCGAGCTGGTCAAGCTGCAACAGGCCAGCCTGGATGACCTGACCACCATCGTCATCGACTGCCTGGGCACCTACAAGGTGCAGGATTACGAGGCGCTGCGAGCTGACGGCGGGGTGGGGCAGGACGCGCTGCTGGCCGGCGCGCGCACGGGCGACCTGAACCCGCGGGAGGGTTATGCCTTCCGCGACGGTTGCCAGATGTGCGAAAAACCCTATGCTGAAGGGGCTGATGTGGTCGTGGAGCTCTACGGCGCTGATCTCTCTGCGGCCATTCCCGTCACGCTTTCCGACGAGCTGGCTGCCAGGCTGGGGCTGGCCGCGGCAGAGGGGAGCGGGGGACGCGCGCAGGTCATCGACAAGGTCGTGGCCGCCCGCACCCAGGTGCGCGACGCCCGTTTTGCCGAGATTCACCGTCGGCTGGAAGAGCAGGGTATCGAAGGAGTCTTTGCCGCCTGCGTCCGCTGCCACAACTGCATGACGACATGCCCCATCTGCTACTGCAAGACCTGCCTCTTCAAGAGTCCGGTTTTCGACCACGAACCGGTGGAGTATCTGAACTGGGCGCGGCGCAAGGGGGCTTATCGCCTGCCGGCCGATACGATGCTCTTCCACCTGACCCGCCTGAACCACATGGTACTCTCCTGCATCGGCTGCGGGGTCTGCAGCGACGCCTGTCCGGCGGACTTGCCGGTAGCGCGGGTCTTTCGCGCCATCGGCTACGATACGCAAAAGGTCTTTGACTACACCCCGGGCCGCAGCGTCGAGGATCCTCTGCCGCTGATCACGTTCAATGAAAAAGAGTGGACCGAGGTGGGAGAGGAACGGTAGAAAACAAGGGAGGGTATGATGTCTGAGGAACAGAAAGCAACAAAAGAGCTGATCCCCGTCTACATTATGGGCAAGCGCTATATGGTGCCGCCCTCGCTGACGATTATGAAAGCGCTGGAGTATGCCGGCTACCGGCTCATCCGTGGCGTAGGCTGTCGGGGTGGCTTTTGTGGGGCGTGCGGGACGGCTTATCGCATCCTGGGCGACCCCAAGCTTTACTTTGGCCTGGCCTGCCAGACGGTGGTGCAGCCCAACATGTACCTGGCGCAGTTGCCCTTTTTCCCGGCGCGCCGGGCGACGTACAACATCGCCGAGCTGGAGCCGACGGCAACGACGTTGTTCAGCCTCTACCCGGAGGTGCTGCGCTGCCTGGGCTGTGGCACGTGTACCAAGGCCTGCCCGCAGGAGATCGACGTGCGCCGTTATATGGCCGCCGGCATGCGCGGCGACATCGCGCTGATGGCCGATATCTCTTTCGACTGTCTGATGTGTGGTCTCTGCGCGGCGCGTTGCCCGGCGGAGGAGGCGCAGTACAACATCGCCATCCTGGCGCGGCGGCTGTACGGCCGCTATCTGGCGCCGCGCTCCCCGCACCTGGAAAACCGCCTGTCCGAGATCGAGTCGGGCGCCTTTGACGATGAGCTGGAAGAACTCAAAAAGCTCAGCCAGGACGAGCTCAAAGCGCGCTACAAGGCACGCACGATTGAACCGTAGGAGGAAACGGGAATGAGTGGTTATCCGCCTGAGATGCAGGAATCGATCCGCCTGGTAGAACGTACCCGCCCGCAGCGGTTGAAGGAAACATTCCCCTCCATGTCGCTGGAGCAGCGGAACGAGGTGCTCAAAGCTTTCCATCCAGACTACAAGGAGGAGACGTTCCAGGCAATCCGTGTCGGCGTGAGCAAGGGGCAACGCATGCCCATCGAGCTGGCGCGCATCGTCGAGGGACGCCCGCACATCGGCCCCGATTTCGACCTCAGCCATCCCGTCGCTGAGACCGATGTGCTGGTGATCGGTGGGGGTGGGGCAGGGGCTTCGGCTGCTCTCCTGGCCCAGGAGCATGGAGCCAAAGTGATCATCGTAACCAAGTTGCGCTTTGGCGATGCCAACACGGTGATGGCCCAAGGCGGCATCCAGGCCGCTGACCGGCCGGAGGACAGCCCGCCGATTCACTATCTGGACGTCATCGGCGGCGGGCACTTTACCAATGTGCCCGAGCTGGTTGAGGCGTTGGTCAAGGATGCGCCGTACGTCATCAAGTGGCTGGAAGAGCTGGGAATGATGTTCGACAAGAGCCCTGACGGCGTGATGATGGAGGAGCACGGCGGCGGCACCAGCCGCAAGCGCATGCACTCGGCGCGCGACTATACCGGCGCCGAGATCATGCGCACGCTGCGCGATGAGGTGCGCAACCGCGAAGAGGACATCACTGTGATCGAGTTCTCGCCAGCGGTGGAACTGGTGCTGGACGACAAAGGCCAGGTTGCCGGCGCGGTGGTGGTCAACCTGGAGACGGGCATTTATAGTTTTATCAAGGCAAAGGCGGTGGTCCTGGCGACGGGCGGGGGCGGACGGCTGCACTACCAGGGCTTTCCGACGACCAATCACTATGGGGCGACCGCTGACGGCGTGGTGCTGGCCTATCGCGCCGGCGCGCCGCTGGGTTATCTCGAGTCCATGCAATACCATCCCACCGGCGCAGCCTTCCCCGAGCAGATTCTGGGCCAGCTCGTGACCGAAAAGGTACGCGGCCTGGGCGCCCAGCCGGTCAATAAACTGGGCCTGCAGTTCGTCTACCCGCTGGAGCCGCGCGATGTGGAGGCGGCCGCCTTCATCCGCGAGTGCCTGGAGCGGGGCAATGGCATCGTCACGCCGACAGGCCAGCCGGGGGTCTGGTTGGATTCGCCCATGATCGACATCATCCACGGCCCGGGCACGACCGAGCGGGCGCTGCCGGCGATGGTGCGTCAGTACCGGCGCTTTGGCATCGACATGACCAAAGAGCCGATCCTGGTCTATCCGACACTGCACTATCAGAACGGCGGTGTGCGCCTGCGCGCCGATGCGTCGACCGACGTGCCGGGCCTCTTTATTGCCGGTGAGGTCAGCGGCGGGGTGCATGGCCACAACCGGTTGATGGGCAACAGCCTGCTCGAGATCACGGTCTTTGGACGGCGCGCCGGGCGTTCTGCGGCGACCTACGCGCAAGGGGTAACGCTGGGCCAGCCCAACCTGGCGCATGTCGCGGCCTGGAACCGCGAGCTGGAGGAAGTAGGGATCGAGACGGGCGTGATCGCGCCGATCCTCCTGCCGGATTACGCACGTCACGAAGTGTGAGGAACGGATGATCCTGGAACAACAAGCGACTGGCGCGGTTTTGGTGGTCGGCGGCGGCGTGGGTGGAATGCGGGCCGCCGTTGACCTGGCAGAGGCTGGCCTGAAGGTTTACCTGGTCGAGAGCCTGCCCTGGCTGGGCGGGCGCGTGGCGCAGCTCGGCTACATGTTCCCTACGCACGACTGTGTCCTGTGCCGGGGCTCGTCCGACCATGGCTATGGTTGCACGCGCCCTTCGATCTCGCCGGCTTTTCTCGATTTCAACCTGCATCCCAACATTGAGATTCTGGTCAACACCGACCTGATCCGTGTCGAAGGGCAGGCGGGCGATTTCACGGTCACACTGCGACGGAGGCCGACGTATGTAGATCCCAGGCGCTGCATCAACTGCAGCCTGTGCACGGCCCTCTGTCCGGTCGATCTGCCCAGCCCCTTCGAGGCGGGCCTGGCGGCGCGTAAAGCGATCTACAAGATGTCCCCCCGCGCTCTGCCCGATGCCTATGTGGTCGACAAGGTGCCCCGTTGCGATACCTGCCGGCGCTGCGAGTCGGTCTGCCCCACTGGCGCGGTCGATCTCGACCAGCAGGTGCAAGAGATCGACCTGGATGTGGGGGCGATCATTCTCTCCGTCGGCTATGCGCTTTCCGACCCCTCGGAGTACAGCGAGCTGGGTTACGGGCGTTTCCCCAACGTCATCCACTCGATGCAGTACGAGCGGCTGGTCAGCCGTTCTGGGCCGACCGAGGGCATTGTCATGCGCCCGTCGGATGGCAAGATTCCGCAGCGCATCGCCTGGCTGCAATGTGTCGGCTCGCGGGATGAAAAGTACCCTTACTGTTCGTCTATCTGCTGCATGTACTCGACCAAAGAGGCCATGCTGGCCAAGGAACGCATCGAGGACGTCCATTGCCAGATCTTTATGATGGACGAGCGGGCGTTCAACAAAGAGTTCAACGCCTACTATGAGCAGGCGCGCAACAAGTACCAGGTCGAGTACACGCGCTGCCGCGTCCAGCAGGTGCGCGAGGACCCGCAGACGCACGATCTGATCTTGCGCTATCCTGACGAGGACGGACGCTTCCGCGAGGAACGCTTCGATCTGGTGGTTCTCTCGGTCGGCGCGCGCCCGCCCAGCGACGCGGCGGATCTGGCGCAGGTGTTGGGGGTGCAGCTCAATCCCTATGGCTTTTGCGAGACGGACAAGTTCGCTCCGCTGCAGGCGAGCAAGCCGGGTATCTATGTCTGTGGGACGTTTTCTTCGCCCAAAGAGATCGCCGAGACAATCATCGATGCGGCGGGCGCCGCAGGCGAGGTGATGCGGCTGATGCGTCGGCATCTGGGCAAGTCGCCCTCCAGCCGTGAGTATCCTTTCCTCTGGCAGCCGGATGGCCTGCCGCCAGAGCGCGACGTGAGCGGCGAGCTGCCGCGGGTGGGCGTCTTTATCTGCCGCTGCTACCCGACAATGGACGGCGTTGTCGATGTCGAGGCGCTGGCTGAGTATGCGCGGACTCTGCCCGATGTCGCCTATGCCCGTACGGTCGACTATGGCTGTCTGGAGGAGGGCCTGGCGGCGATCCAGGCCGACATCAAAGCGCACGGCTTGAACCGTGTGTTGGTCGCTGCGTGTAGTCATCGTACGCACGAGCCGCTGTTCCAAAAAGTGACGCGCAAGGCTGGTCTGAACCCCTACTTGATGGAGATGGTCAACCTGCGCGAGCACTGCGCCTGGGTGCATGTCGACAACCCCGCCGGGGCGACGCGCAAGGCGAAGGAGATGGTGCGCATGGGGGTGGCCCGCGTGCGCAAGGCAGAGGCTGTGCACAAGCTGGCTGTGCGGCCCGTGCCGCGCGCGCTGGTCATCGGCGGCGGCATCGCCGGCATGGTCGCCGCGCTCAACATTGCCGATGCTGGCTATGATGTGACGCTGATCGAGCGCGAATCGGAGCTGGGCGGCAACCTGCGCCACGTCTATTACGTCGCCGAGGGGCAAAATCCACAGCGCCTGCTGCGCGACGTGGTCAACCGCGTCATCGGCCACGAGCGCATCCAGGTCATGTTGCGCACCGAGATCGTCTCCCAGAGCGGCTTTGTCGGCGCGTTTCGCTCTGTGTTGCGCACGCGACGACGCGAGAGCAGCACGCCGGTTGAAGTCGAGGTCGAGCACGCTGTCACCATCGTTGCCACCGGCGGCCAGGAGTGGCGCGGCGATGTCTACCTGCTGGGGCAGGACCCGCGTGTGATCACTTCTCTGGAGCTGGAGGATATCATCACCCACCAGCCGGAGCAGATCACCGGCCTCAAACAGGCGGTCTTTATCCAGTGCGTGCGCGGCCCCGGCGAGGTCGAGTATTGCAGCCGCATCTGCTGCACCAACACGATGAAGAACGCCACCCGCCTCAAGCTGCTGAATCCGGATTGTCAGGTGGTGGTTCTCTACAAGGACATCATCACTTACGGCTTCCGCGAGGTCTATTATACCGAGGCGCGGCGGCGTGGGGTGATCTTTATGCGCTACGACGACGAACGACCGCCCGCGCTGCACAAGGTTGGCGATGATCTGGAGCTTGTGGTCTGGGATACGAGCCTGCAGCAAGAGATTGTCCTTCGCCCCGATCTTTTGACGCTGAGCATGGCGATCGAGCCTTCGACGGACACGGAAAAGCTGGCGCGCATCCTGGGCGTGGAGCTTTCCAGCGAAGGGTTCTTTATGGAAGCCCACCTCAAGATGCGGCCGGTCGATTTCGTCAAGGAAGGTGTCTTTTTCTGCGGCATGGCACACTATCCCAAGTTCATCGACGAGACCATCACCAATGCCCAGGCCGCAGCCGGACGAGCGTTGACCATCCTGGCCAAAGATCAGCTTTTTTACGGCGGCGTGGTCGCTTCGGTCGATCAACAGCGTTGTGTGGGCTGTCTGACCTGTGTGCGCACCTGTCCCTTCACCATCCCTCGCGTCCGCTATGAGGATGTGGGGGTTGGCAAGATCAAGGGCGCGGCCTATATTGACCCCTCGCTCTGTCAGGGTTGCGGCACGTGTGTCGGCGAGTGCCCGGCCAAGGCGATCCAACTGGCGACATACCGTGACGAACAAATCATGGCTCAGCCGCTCGGCTGCTGGGCGACATGAGACGCGGGTACGTTCTTGCACACTTGCACACTTGCACACTTGAGACGGAGGACGTTGTATGAGCGATGACGACAACGGCCGTGGTGAATTTGTGCCCGAGATCACGGCGTTTACGTGCATCTACTGCGGCTATATGGCCGCCGACACGGCAGGAGCGCTGCGGCTCAAGTATCCCCCCAACGTCAAGCTGATCCGGCTGCCCTGCACCGGCAAAGTGGATGTGCGTTACATCCTGGAGGCCTTTGAGCAGGGGGCGGATGCGGTCTATGTTGTCGCCTGTCCATTGGGCAACTGCCATCACGTCTATGGCAACGAGCGGGCCACGGCACGGGTCGAATATGCAAAACAGTTGTTGGATGAGATCGGTTTGGGCCGCGAGCGGCTGGAGATTGTCTATACCTCGGGCGGCATGGGGGCGACCTTTGCCGAAATCAACCGGCGGATGACCGACCGTGTCCGCGAGTTGGGGCCCAGCCCGTTGAAGGGGGCCTGCAAGACGTAACAGCGAACAGCAGGGGGAGGAGATGGCTGAGGATCGGCGCGAGGGAGGAGACGTCGTTGGCGCCGTGATGGTCGTCGGCGGCGGCATCGCCGGCATACAGGCTTCGCTTGACCTGGCCGAAGCAGGCTATCGCGTCTATCTCGTCGAGACCAAGTCGGCCATCGGCGGGCACATGGCCCAGTTGGACAAGACGTTCCCGACCAACGACTGCGCCATGTGCATCGTCAGCCCCAAGCTGGTGGACACAGGCCGCCATCGCAATATCGATCTGCTGGTCGACAGCGAGGTGGTGGCGGTGCGCGGTCAGGCGGGCAATTTCACCGTCCGCGTGCGTACCCGTCCCCGCTACATTGACACGGCCAAATGTACCGGCTGCGGTGACTGTGCCAATGTCTGCCCGGTGATCATTCCCAGCCACTTTAACGAGGGGCTGATGATGCAGCGGGCGGCGCACAAGCTCTACCCGCAGGCCGTTCCCAATGCCTATGCCATCGAAAAGCGCGGCATTTCGCCATGTCGCAATGCCTGCCCCGCCGGCCAGCGGGCGCAGGGCTACATTGCCCTCATCCGCGAGGGCCGCTACGAAGACGCCCTGCGCGTGATCAAAGAGGATAACCCCTTCCCCGGCATCTGCGGGCGCATCTGCAACCACCGCTGCGAGGACGCCTGTAACCGTGGCAAGCTGGACGACCCCATCAACATCCATGCCCTCAAGCGTTTTGTCACCGACAAGGTCTACAGCCAGGAACGAGTGCCGCCGCAGCCGGCCGAGCGCAAGTACAGCCAGCGAGTGGCTGTCATTGGTTCGGGGCCGTGCGGCCTGACCGCTGCTCAGGACCTGTGCAAGCTGGGCTATGCCGTGACGGTCTTTGAGGCGCTGCCGGTCGCTGGCGGGATGCTGCGTGTCGGCGTGCCAGAGTATCGCCTGCCCTCGTGGATTGTCGACCGCGAGGTGCAGGACATTGTCGATCTGGGGGTTGACCTGCGGCTGAACACCCGCATCGACAACCTGGACGAGGTCTTTGAGCAGGGCTTTGACGCGGTGCTCATCGCCGTCGGCGCGCACGAGGGGCGCGTGCTGCCCATCGAGGGGGTCGACCTGCTGGGGGTGATGGTCAACACGCGCTTTTTGCGCGACGTGCGCCTGGGCAACCCGCCCGATATAGAGGGCAGGCGGGTGCTGGTGTTGGGCGGCGGCAATGTGGCGGTCGACGTGGCGCGCACGGCGGTGCGGCTCGGCGCGGCCGAGGTGCACATGGCCTGCCTGGAAAGCCGCGAAAAGATGCCCGCTCACGAGTGGGAGGTCCGCGCCTGCGAGGAGGAGGGCATCCAGCTTCACCCCAGCCGCTCTTTCGTCCGCATCGTCGACAATGGCGAAGGCCGCGTCGGCGGCGTCGAGTGCGTCAAAGTCACCTTTATGGAGTTCAGCCCTGACGGCCGCCTGACCCTGGAGACTGCGCCGGGATCGGAGCACATCATCCCCTGCGACGTGGTCATCTTTTCCATCGGCCAGCGCGCCGGCCTGGGCTTTATCCCCGAAAGCGCTGGCGTCGGCATCACCCGCCAGCAAACCATCGCCGTCAATCCCAACACCTTTGCTGCCAGCCGTCCCGGCGTCTTTGCTGCGGGCGATGCCACGACGGGCACGGCTTTTGTCATCGAGGCGGTGGCCTCGGGGCACGCTGCTGCCCAGTCGATTCACCGCTACCTGCGCGGCGAGGAGCTGGAGCCAAAGCTAAAGCCCGAGCTGCCGGTCGTCGAGTTGACCCGCGCCGAGATCCAGGAGCGGATCGATCGCGGCGAGGTGCACGTCAAGCCGCGTGTGCCGATGCCCGCGCTGCCGGTCGAAGAGCGAGTGTCCAGCTTTGCCGAGGTCGAGACCGGCTACACTGACGAGCTGGCGCAGGAAGAGGCGGCGCGCTGCCTTGCTTGCGGCGTCTGCTCCGAGTGTCTGAGTTGCTGGTACACCTGCCAGGCCGATGCCATCGATCACGATATGGTGGAGCGTGTCCAGGATATCCAGGTCGGTGCGATCATTCTGGCGCCCGGCTATGAGGCCTTTCACGCCGAACAGGCCGCCGAGTACGGCTGGGGCCGCTTCCCGAACGTCGTCACGGCGCTCCAGTTCGAGCGGCTGCTCTCCGCTTCCGGCCCAACCCTCGGCCATGTCGAGCGCCTTTCCGATCACCAGCGGCCCAAAAAGATCGCCTTCTTGCAGTGCGTCGGCTCGCGCGACCAGACGCACGACTATTGCTCGGCTGTCTGCTGTATGTTCGCCACCAAAGAAGCGATCATGGCCATCGAGCACGAGCGCGACACGCAGGTCACGATTTTCATGATGGACATGCGCGCCTCCAGCAAGGGCTACGAGGAGTATTACCGGCGCGCGCGAGAAAAATACGGCATCCGCTATGTCCGCTCGCGCATCTCGGCGGTGTTGGAGGATCCGCAGACGCACAATCTGGTGCTGAGGTATGTGGGAGATGGGAGGGGGATTGTTGAGGAAGAGTTCGATCTGGTAGTCCTGTCGGTGGGGATGGAGATGTCTGGCGGCGTGCGCGAGCTGGGGCGGCGGTTGGGGATCGAACTGGACCAGCACGGCTTTTGCCGCACGCTGCCGTTCCAGCCGCTCCAGTCCAGCCGGCCGGGCATCTTTGCGGTGGGGCCGTTCCGTGAGCCAAAGGACATCCCGGAATCGGTAGTCGAGGGGAGCGGGGCGGCGGCGGCGGCAGGCGAGCTGCTGGCGGCGGCCCGTCACACGATGACCCGCAGCCTGGAGTATCCGCCGGAGCGGGACGTTTCGGGGGAAGAGCCACGCACGGCTGTTTTCATCTGCCACTGCGGTTCCAACATCGCCGGCTATCTCGATGTGGCCGACGTGACCGAGTACGCCAGGACGCTGCCCTGCGTCGTTCACGCCGAGCGGAATCTCTACACCTGTTCGCAGGATACCATCACCCATATCGCCGAGGTGTTGAAAGAGACGGGAGCCAACCGCCTGGTGGTGGCTTCATGCACGCCGCTGACCCACGAGCCGCTCTTCCGCAGTTGTCTACAGGCGGCCGGGCTGAACCCCAACCTGTTCGAGATGGCCAACATCCGCAATCAGTGTTCGTGGGTCCATTCACACGATTGGGAGGGGGCGACGCGCAAAGCCAGGGAACTGGTGCGCATGGCTGTGGCGCGGGCCAACCGGCTGGAGCCGCTGTACTCCGGGGAAGTGCCTGTCGAGAAGGCGGCGCTGGTCATTGGCGGCGGCGTTGCCGGCATGAACGCGGCGCTCTCGCTGGCGCGGCAGGGCTTTCCCGTCCACCTGGTCGAGCGGGAGGGCGAGCTGGGCGGCAACCTGCGCCATCTGCGCTACCTGGCGCACGGCGTAACGGCGGGAGGGGTGCAGTTCAGCGACCCGCAGGCTTATCTGCGCGAATTGATTGCCCAGGTCGAAGCCGAGCCGCTGATCACGGTTCACCTCAACACCGAGGTGATCGGCAAGGCCGGTTTTGTCGGCAATTTCAGCACGACCCTCAAGAACAGCGCAGGCACTTTCGAGGTGCGTCACGGCGCGACGATCCTCGCTGTCGGCGGGACGGAGTACAAGGGCAGCGAGTACGGCTACGGCCGCGACCCGCGTATCCTCACGCAACTCGAGTTCGAAAACCTGTTGGGTATTTGTGAAACATCCCTTTCCCAGCCTGCTGTTCTACCGTCTACCGTGGTTATGATCCTGTGTGCTGGTACACCCGCCGAACGCTTTTGCAGTCGCATCTGCTGCACCACTGCGCTCAAGAACATCCTCAAGCTCAAGGAGCTCAATCCGCAGGCGCAGGTCACGGTGCTCTATCGGGACGTGCGCGCCTTTGGTTTTCGGGAGCGGCTGTACCAGGAAGCACGGCGTCAGGGGGTGCTGTTTGTCCGCTATGACTTTGAGCGCAAGCCGCAGGTGGAGGTTGGGGGTGAGGGGCTGCGAGTGGCCGTTTGGGAAGAATCCCTGGGCCAGGAGTTGACGCTCAACCCCGACCTGGTCGTGCTGAGCATGCCGATGGTGCCGGCCAGGGGGACGGAAGGGCTGGCCACGCTGCTCAAGGTGGGGGTGGACCTGGATGGCTGGCTGATGGAGGCGCACGTCAAGCTGCGCCCGGTTGACCTGGCCTCGGAGGGAATGTTTGTCGCCGGCGCGGCGCACTACCCGAAATTCCTGGATGAAAGTATAATTCAAGCACAGGCAGCGGCGGGGCGGGCGGCGCTGATCCTCTCCCAGGACAGCATGATCACCAGCACGCAGGTGGCGGTGGTCAATCAAGAGCAATGTGTGGGCTGTCTGACATGTGTGCGCGCCTGTCCTTACGACGTGCCCAGGATCAGGGAGGAGCTGACCGGCGTAGGGGGTATCGTCGGCGCGGCGTACATCGAACCGCTCCTTTGCCACGGCTGCGGGACTTGTGTGGCCGAGTGCCCGGCTAAGGCGATCACTCTTATGCACTACACCGACGCTCAGATTGTTGCCAAAGTGGATGCCCTGTTCAGGCCAGAGGAGGTTTGCGGTGTATGAGCGGGAATGATTTTGAGCCTCAGATCGTCGCTTTTTGCTGTCGCCATTGCGCTTATGCTGCGGCCGACCTGGCTGGCAGCATGCGCGTGGAGTACCCGACCTCGCTCAAGATCATTGAGTTGCCCTGTTCGGGCCGTGTCGACGTCCGCCACATCCTGCGCGCGTTCGAGGACGGGGCCGACGGCGTGATGGTGGCCGGCTGACTGGAGGGTGAGTGTCATTACCTGGAAGGTAATCTCAGAGCCCGCCGACGAATCGAATACGTGCGCCAGTTGTTGGACGAGATCGGCCTCAACGGCCGCCGCGTCCAGATGGTCAACCTTTCCTCGGCCATGGGAGGGCAGTTTGCCTACATCGCGGCAGAAATTACCTCGGAGTTGAAGCAGTTGGGACCCAACCCGCTCAAGAGGGATCGGCAATGACGGTAGAAATCGAGACACTGCGCCGTTTTGGGCCTTTTGCCAGCTTTAGCGACGAAGAGCTGGCCGAGATTGCCGCTCTATGCCGCGAGGAATCGTATGGCGAGGGAGATGTCATTGCCGTCGAAGGCAGACCGGCAGAAAAGATGTTCCTCGTCCTGGAGGGCAAGCTCTCGCTGGAGAAGCTGGTCCAGTTGGGGCGCAGCGGGTCAGCGCGCCGGGCGACGGTGGGTTTTGTCGGGCCCGATGGGATCGCCGGCTGGTCCAGCATCATCGCGCCGTACACCTATACCTCGACCGGCGTGTGTGTGGAGCCGCTGCACGTGCTGACATTGAGCGGCCAGGAGGTGCGCCGCTTTCTGACTGATCACCCGGCCTCGGGCGTGACCTTTTTGGAATCGATCGCCGAGATCATTGCCTCGCGCCTGCAGAATGCCACGACCACGCTGACATATTTCTTGTCGATCATCTCCCACGAGCTCAAATCGCCTCTGGCTGCCATCGAGAACTATTTGCAGGTGTTGTTGGGCGGCTTTGCCGGGCCGCTCAGCGAGCGCCAGCAACGCATGCTGGAGCGCTGCACGCTGCGGGTGAACGACCTGCGGTCGCTGATCACCAACATTGTCGACCTGGCGCGCATGAATCCCGATCAAATCCAGGCCGATTTTGAGCTGCTCGACCCGTCCGAACCAGGCACTCAGGCGCTGGAAGATGTCCGCCTGGCCGCATCGCAGAAAGGGGTCGAGATCCAGGTCGACGCGCCGCCCCAGTTCCAGCCCATTGTCGCCGCGCGACGACGGCTGCGCCAGGTCTTTTCCAATCTCTTGTCCAACGCCGTCAAATTCTCTCCGCCCGGAGGAACCGTTATCCTGCGCGCCTGGGATGAGCCAGATCGGCTCGTCGTCGAGGTGATGGATGAGGGCATCGGCATCCCCGCCGACGAGCAGGAACTCGTTTTCGAGGACTTTTTCCGCAGCCGCAACGCCGAAGAGTTTGCCGGCTCGGGTCTGGGCCTCTCTATCGCCAAAAAGATCGTCGAGGCGCATCACGGCAAAATCTGGGTCGAAAGCCCCTATGCCGAGGGCAAGAGCGGCTCCAGGTTCACCGTGGTCATCCCACGCAACCTGTCCACGCCCGACATGAAGCGCCAGGAGCATGCCGCGCGCCGGAAAAAAGAAGCTGCTCGAAAGGAGGAAGCATGAGTCCGCGTCCTCAGCCCTATATTCTGGTGGTGGACGACGACCCCGACATCCTCGAGGGGTTGATGGCCGTCTTGAGCAGCCAGCCTTACCGTTTGCGCACCGCTCGCGATGGCGAGCAGTGCCTGCAGCTCATTGCTGAAGAAGTGCCCGACCTCCTGATCCTGGACCTGCTCATGCCGCGCAAGGACGGCTTTGCGGTCATCCGCGAGATCCGCAGCAATCCCCAATACGCAACTCTTTCCATCATTGTCCTGACCACGGTGATCGAGGACGCCAGCCGCCGCCGCTATGAGCTGGAGACGGGGCTGGAGATGGACGTGCAGGACTATATCGAAAAGCCCGTCGCTCCGGCGGAGCTGCTCAAGAGTGTGGCCGCTATTCTCGAACAGCCCTATATCGTGGTGGCCGACGACGACCCCGACATTCTGGACGGCATTGTTGCCGTGCTCAAGAGCCGGCCCTATCGCCTGCAGACGGCCAGAGACGGCCAGCGCTGCCTGGAGCTGGTCAGGAAAAAGGTGCCTGACCTGCTGATTCTGGACCTGCTCATGCCCAAGATGGATGGCTTTGCGGTCATGCGCGAGCTGCAGCGCGAGCCTGCGTTGGCTCACGTGCCGATTATGATCCTGACCGCTGTTATCGAAGATGCCAGCCGCCGCCGCTATGAGCTGGAGACCGGCATGACGATGAAGGTGCAGGACTATATCGAAAAGCCCATCGCTCCGGTCGAACTGCTGCAGCGCGTGGAACAGGTGCTCAAAAAGACAAGAGGTGCGTAGCCATGGCCAGCCGAGAAGGCGCCCTCAATCAAGGGACAACCCCTGAGCAGCTTACAGGGGCTGTGATGGTCGTTGGCGCCGGTATCGCCGGCATCCAGGCCTCGCTCGACCTGGCCGAGGCTGGCTTCAAGGTCTATCTGGTGGAGACACGTTCGGCCATCGGCGGGCACATGGCGCAACTGGACAAGACCTTTCCCACCAACGACTGCGCCATGTGCATCCTCAGCCCCAAGCTGGTCGATGCCGGCCGCCACCGTAATATCGAGCTGCTGGTGGATAGCGACGTGGTGGGGTTGAGCGGCGAGCCGGGCAACTTTACGGTCCGCGTGCGCACTCGCCCGCGCTATGTTGACCTGGAAAAGTGCACCGGTTGTAGCGATTGCGCTGCCGTTTGTCCCGTTTCCCTGCCGGACGAGTTCAACGGCGGATTGGCCAGGCGCAAGGCCATCTATAGTCTCTATCCCCAGGCCGTGCCCAACGCTTTTGCCATCGAAAAGGCGGGCCGGGCGCCCTGCACGGCTGCCTGCCCGGCCGGCGTCAGCGCCCAGGGCTATATCGCCCTCATTCGCCAGCGACGCTATGCCGATGCCCTGCGTCTCATCCGCCAGCGCATTCCTTTCCCCAGCGTTTGTGGTCGCACCTGCCATCACCCCTGTGAGGGGCACTGCAACCGGCGCCTGGTGGACGAACCGGTTGCCATCCAGGCGCTCAAGCGCTTTGTGACGGACCGCGTCTACCTGGGGTATACTCCACCGCCGCAACCCGTGCCACGTACCCGCCCCGAGCGTGTCGCCATCGTCGGCGCAGGGCCGGCGGGGTTGACCGCGGCTCAGGACCTGGTCAGGCTGGGCTATGGCGTGACGGTGTTCGAGGCGCTGCCCGAACCTGGCGGGCTGATGCGCTTTGGCATCCCCCAACACCGGCTGCCCAAGGATGTGTTGCAGCGGGACATCAGCGACATTCTGGCGCTGGGGGTGGAGCTCAAGGTCAATACGCCGATCACAGATCCGCTTCGGCTGCTGGAAGAGTTCGACGCCGTCTACCTGGCGGTGGGGGTTTATGGGGAACATCGCCTTGAGGTCGAGGGGGAAACGCTGACGGGCGTTTTCTCGGCGATCTCGATGTTGCGCAACGTCAATCTGGGCCAGTTCCCCGATTTGGGCCAGAGGGTCGCTGTGGTGGGGGGCGGGATCACGGCGGTGGACGCTGCCACGACGGCTTTGCGTTTGGGCGCCAGGCAGGTCTACCTGATCTATCGCCGTGGCCGGGGCGAAATCCCGGCCTATGGTTGGGAGTTGGATGAGGCCGAAAATGAAGGCGTCACGCTGATCCAGCGCGCCGTGGTGACCCGTATCCTGGGCCAGGATGGTCGGGTGAGCGGCGTGGAGTATGCGGCAACGCAATCAGGCCCCCCGGGGCCGGACGGACGTCCCACGGTGTTGCCCGTCCCCGGCACGGAGCAGACGCTGGCTGTGGATACGGTCATCCGCGCCCTGGGTCAGGTGTCGGACCTGTGGTATCTGGAGCATCCCCCTGAGGCGTACGTGGGCGATCCCCAGACGCTGGCCACGTCTGTTCGCGGTCTCTTTGCCGGACCAGGGCAGGTTGTTGGCGCGGGATTCATCATCAATGCTATTGCTCAGGGACATCAGGCGGCGACATCGATCCATCGCTTCTTGCAGGGAGAGCCGTTGCTCCAGCCGGCAGCCGAAAAGGTGCCGGTGGCCACATGGAGCGAAGCAAAGGCCAAAGCCAGGGTGTCGCGGGGCGAGATCGAGCCACGCCCCCGTCAGCCGCGCCCCTTGTTGCCTTTGCGGGAACGGGTGGAACGCTTTCTGGAAGTCGATATGGGCTTTACGGAGAGCATGGCCCTGGCCGAGGCCGCGCGCTGTCTGGATTGCGGGGTTTGCTCCGAGTGCGGCCAGTGCGAGATCGCCTGCCTGGCCGGGGCGATTGACCACCAGATGGTCGAGCGCGTGCAGGATATCCAGGTCGGCGCGGTGGTGCTGGCGCCTGGCTATGAGGCCTATCACGCTGAAAAGGCGACCGAGTATGGCTGGGGTCGCTTCCCCAATGTCGTCACGGCGCTGCAGTACGAGCGCCTGCTCTCCGCTTCCGGCCCCACGCAGGGCCACATCCGCCGCCCCTCCGATGGCCGCGTGCCGAAAAAGATTGCCTTTTTCCAGTGCGTCGGCTCGCGCGACCAGACGCACGACTATTGTTCTTCGGTCTGCTGCATGTTCGCCACCAAAGAGGCGATCATGTCCATCGAGCACAAGGCGGACACGGAAGTGACCATCTTTATGATGGACATGCGCGCCTTCAGCAAGGGTTATCTGGAGTTTTACCATCGCGCGCACGAGCGTTACGGCATCCGCTATGTCCGCTGCCGCCCCTCTGCTGTCCTCCAGGACCCGCAGACGCACAATCTCATTGTCCGCTATGTAGAGGTTGGCGATAACGGCTTGCCGGCTGGCGGGTCGGATCTCTTGCGTGAGGAAGAATTTGATCTGGTTGTGCTCTCGGTAGGGATGGAGATGGCGCAGGGGGTGCGCGAGCTGGGGCAGCGTCTTGGCGTGGAGTTGGACGAGCACGGCTTTTGCCGCACGCAACCGTTCGAGCCGCTGATGACGAGCCGGCCCGGCATCCTGGCCATTGGCCCCTTCCGCGAGCCGAAGGATATCCCCGAGTCGGTGATGGAGGGCAGCGGAGCAGCGGGGCTGGCTGGAACGATCCTGGCGCCGGCGCGCTGGACGATGACGGCGACGCCCACGCCCGTTCCAGAACGGGACGTGCGGGACGAGTCGCCGCGCATCGGCGTCTTTGTCTGCCACTGCGGCTCCAACATCGGCGGGATGCTGGATGTGCCCGCTGTGGCCAGCTACGCAGCCACGTTGCCGGGGGTCGTTCATGCCGAACACAACCTCTACACCTGCTCGCAGGACACGATCCGCCACATCACCGAGGTCACGCGCGAGTTGGGGCTGAACCGCGTCGTGGTGGCTGCGTGTACTCCGCTGACCCACGAGCCGCTCTTCCAGGAGGCCATCCGTGAGGCCGGCCTCAACCCCAATCTGTTCGAGATGGCCAACATCCGCAACCAGTGCTCGTGGGTTCACCCGGACCAGTGGGAAGAAGCGACGCGAAAGGCGCGCGACCTGGTGCGCATGGCGGTGGCCAAAGCGGCGCGGTTGGAGCCGCTGCACAAGACGGCAGTGGAAGTGCAGAAAGCGGCACTGGTGGTCGGCGGGGGGGCAGCGGGAATGACCGCCGCGCTGACCCTGGCCCGGCAGGGCTTTCCAGTTCACCTGGTCGAGCGGGAGGATCACCTGGGCGGCAACCTGCTTCGTCTCCACCATTACGTGCAGGCGGTGGGTGGAGCGGAGGGGGTGCTGTGGCTCGATCCGCGCGCCTATGCGCGCGATTTGATCGGCCAGGTCGAGACGGAGCCGCTGATCCAGGTGCATCTGAACGCTGAGCTGGTCGATGTCAGCGGCTTTGTGGGCAATTTCCGCTCGCGGCTGCGCGGCCCGGACGGCGAACAGGAGATTCGGCACGGCGCCGTGGTCATCGCCACTGGCGGGGTCGAATACCGCGGCCCGGAGTACGGCTACGGCAGCGACCCGCGCATCCTCACGCAGCACGAGTTCGAGAGCCTGCTGGCTGACCACGAGGGCGGCAAGGCCGCTTCGGCTGCCGATCTGCCCTCTGCGGTCGTGATGATCCAGTGCGTCGGCCCGGCGGAGCACTACTGCTCCCGCATCTGCTGCACCACGGCGCTCAAGAACGCGCTGGCGTTGAAGCGGCTCAAGCCCCAGGCGCAGGTCGTTGTCCTCTACCGCGATATGCGCGCGCCCGGTTTCAAAGAGCGCCTCTACCAGGAAGCACGGCGGGCGGGGGTCTTGTTCGTGCGCTTTGATTTCGACCGCAAGCCGCTGGTGAAGGGCGGTCCTGGAAGCGGCCTGGAGGTCGCCGTGTGGGACAGGTCGCTGGGGCAAGAAGTGCGCTTCAATCCTGACCTGGTCGTGCTGAGCATGCCGGTCGTGCCGGCGGAAGGGGCGCATGACCTGTCGGCGCGGCTCAAGTTGCCGATCGATCTGGACGGCTTTTTCCTGGAAGCTCACGTCAAACTGCGCCCGGTCGATTTCTCTTCCGATGGCTTTTTCCTGGCCGGCATGGCGCATTATCCCAAGTTCCTGAGCGAGGCGGTGGCGCAGGCGGAGGCGGCGGCAGCCCGTGCGGCGACGATCCTGGCCAGGGACACGTTGGAGGTGGGTGGCGTCGTCGCAGAGGTTGACGCCGAAAAATGTGTGGGCTGCCTGACCTGCGTGCGCATCTGCCCTTATCACGTGCCGCAGGTGCGGGCCGACTGGCAGGGGGTAGGGGGGATCGTCGGTGCGGCCTATATCGAGCCGGCCCAGTGTCACGGCTGCGGCTCCTGCGTCGCCGAATGCCCGGCCCGAGCGATCCAGTTGCTCCACTACCGGACCGGGCAGATGGAAGCCAAGATCGCTGCCGTGTTCGAGATTCCATCTCCTTGCACCTTGTAGCTTTTGTCTTGTGGGAAGGGTATCTACTCAGCCTGACGGCTTTTTACAATGAACGACCAAAAACCATTCGAACCCAACATACTGGCTTTTTGCTGTCGTCACTGCGCTTATGCGGCGGCTGACCTGGCCGGAGCGATGCGCCTGCGCTATCCGCCCAACGTGCGCATCGTGGAGGTGCCCTGTTCGGGACGGGTGGAGCCGGTCGAGGTGCTGCACGCTTTCGAGCGCGGCGTCGACGGTGTGATGGTCGCCGGCTGACTGGAAGGGGAATGTCATTACCTGGAGGGTAATCTCAACGCCAAACGAAGAGTCCAATACCTGGCTGACCTGCTGGACAGGATCGGCCTGGGGAGGGAACGGGTGCGGATGGTCAACCTCTCGTCTGCTATGGCAGTGCAATTCGCCGAGATCATCGCCGAGATGATCGGGCAGGTGCGCGAGTTGGGACCCAATCCGCTGTGTCGTACACGGTCGTAATCTGCAATCCGTATCGGAGGTCACAATGATTGTTGGCGAACAAAAACCGTTAGAGGAAATCATGGGGCTGCTGGGCGATGCCCGCAAAGTGCTGGTGGCAGGCTGCGGCACGTGCGTGACTGTCTGCTTTGCCGGCGGCGAAAAGGAGGTGGGCATCCTGGCCTCGGCGCTGCGCATGAAGAGCCGGTTGGAAGGCCACCCGCTGGAGGTCGACGAGGCGACGGTGCAGCGGCAGTGCGAGTGGGAATACCTGGAAGCCCTGCGCGATCGGGTGGGGGAGTATGATGTCGTGCTGAGCCTGGCCTGTGGCATCGGCGTTCAGGCGATGAACGAGTACTTTCCCGACTCGATCACCCTGCCGGGGATCAACACGACCTCGCTCAGCCTGCCGGTGGAGCAGGGGGTGTGGGAAGAGCGCTGTCAGGCCTGCGGCGACTGCATCCTGGGCATCACCTTTGGCATCTGCCCGGTGGCGCGCTGTTCCAAGCAGCTCCTCAACGGCCCCTGCGGCGGCTCGCAGCGAGGGGTCTGTGAGGTCAATGCCGATATCCCCTGCGCCTGGCAGCTCATCTGGGACCGCGCTGTCAAGCTGGGGCGGGTCGAGCAGTTGATGCAGATCCAGCCGCCCAAGAACTGGTCGCGTAGCCGCGACGGCGGCCCGCGCAAGATCGTGCGCGAGGACCTGCGGCTGGTAAAAAACGAGTGAGGTGCATCGATGGCAGAAGAACAAGCAAACGGCTTCAAATCGGGCAGCAACCTGGAAAAGATCCTGCGGGCGGGCCACTTTGCTGTGACCGCCGAGCTGGGGCCGCCGCAGAGCGCCGACGGCGACGAGATCCGCCACAAGGCCCATCTGCTCAAGGGCGTGGCCGACGCGGTCAACATCACCGACAACCAGACGGCCATCGTCCGCGTTTCCAGCATCGCCTCGGGCGTCATCGCCATCCAGGAAGGGCTGGAGCCGGTGGTGCAGATGACCTGCCGCGACCGCAACCGCCTGGCGATGCAGTCGGACCTGCTTGGCGCTTACGCGCTGGGCATGCGCAATCTGCTCTGCCTGACCGGTGACCATCAGAGCTTTGGCAACCATCCCCAGGCCAAGAATGTCCATGACCTGGACTCGCTGCAACTGGTGCAGATGGTCAAGGCGATGCGCGACGAGGGCATTTTCCAGTGCGGCGATCCGATCAAGGGCACGGTGCCGCGTTTCTTCATCGGCGCGGCGGTCAATCCCTTTGGCGATCCCTTCGAGTTCCGCCCCTATCGCCTGGCTAAAAAGGTCGCTGCTGGCGTTGACTTTGTCCAGACGCAGTTGATCTATGACATCCCCCGCTTCCGCGAGTACATGAAGCGCGTGGTCGATATGGGCCTGCACGAAAAGGTCTATATCCTGGCCGGTGTGGGGCCGCTCAAGTCGGCCGGCGCTGCCCGCTACATGCGTGACAAGGTCCCTGGCATGATCGTGCAGGATGTCTATGTCGACCGCATGGAGGCTGCCGTGGCCAACATCCCCAAGGAGGACAAGGCGGGCCGCCGCGACGCCTGGCAGGCGGAGGGTATCAAGATCTGCATCGAGCAGATTCAAGAGATCCGCGAGATCGAGGGGGTGGCCGGCGTGCACATCATGGCGATCGAGTGGGAGTCGGCCGTCCGCCCCATTGTCGAAGGGGCGGGGCTGTATCCGCGCCCGACGGTGGAGTAAAGGAAATGGCGATTACCCTGAGTCCGGATCTGGCCAGGTTCATCCGTGAAGAGTGCGGGGAGAACGTCTACCTCTGCTACCAGTGCGAGCGCTGTTCCTCCGGCTGTCCCACTGTCGAGGCGATGCGCTATCGCCCGGCTCAGATGATGCGCCTGGCCCAGTTTGGCCTGGAAGACAGGATCGAGACCGATGCCAGCATCTGGCGCTGCCTGGGCTGCGATACGTGCACGGCTCACTGTCCGCACAACCTCAGCGTGCGCCGCCTGGTCGAGGTGATGCGGCAGAAGGTTGTGCAGGAGCGTTACCTGCCCGGCGGTGTGGAGGCAGTGGGCGACGACGAGACGCTGCAGAAGGGCATCCGTGCTCTGGGCATGCTCAGCTCCCGCATCGGCACATTCCACAATGTCTCCGGCGAGAGCAACGACGCCCGCCTGGCCTGGACGGAGAATCTGTCGCGGAAGCCGGAGGGCCTGGTTGGAGATGCGCAGGCCGAGATGGCCTACTTTGTCGGCTGCGTCTCGGCCATGTTCCCGATGAGCTATGGCATCCCCCAGAGCTTTGCCACGGTGTTGACCCGTGCTGGCGTGCGCTTTACGACGCTGGGCGGCGACGAGTGGTGCTGTGGCTTTCCGCTGTTGATGGCCGGCCAGCTCAAACAGGCGGAGGAGTTGATCCGCCACAACATTGAACGGATGGAGGCGTTGGGCGTGCCGCATGTGGTGGCGACCTGCCCTTCCTGCTACCACATGTGGCATCACGTCTACCCACAGATCGTTGGCCGCCAGCCGACCTTTGCGGTTATGCACGCGGTAGAGGTGCTGCGCGACCTGGCGAACGCCGGGCGACTGCCCTTTGGCGAGGCCAAACGGCCGGGCGTGGTCACCTACCACGACCCGTGCGACCTGGGCCGCAAGAGCGGCATCTATGACGCGCCGCGCCAGGTTATCTGCCAGGTGCCGGGCTATACCTTTGTCGAGATGCAGCAGAACCGCGAGCACGCGCTTTGCTGCGGCGGCGGCGGTGACCTGGAGACGTTCGACCCGGAACTGGTGGAGCGGGTCGCAGCCCGGCGCGTCGCCCAGGCGGCTGAGGTCGATGCCAGTGTCCTTGTCTCGGCCTGTCCGCAGTGCGTGCGCACGCTCTCCAAAGCCGTGCGCAACCAGAAACTGCGCATTCGCGTCCTCGACATCACCCAGTTTGTCGAGATGGCGCTGGAGCAGGGGGGATGATGGCCGCGCTGAACAAGATCGCTATCACGGGAAAGGGCGGTGTGGGCAAAACCACCCTGGCTGCCCTCCTGGCGCACATCTACAAGGAGCAGGGTCGCACGGTGGTCGCCATCGACGCCGACCCGGCCGGCGGCCTGGCGGCGGCGTTGGGCGTGCCGCCTGACCTGGCCGAACGCCTGACGCCGATCGCGGAGATGGATGATCTGATCGAGGAGCGCACCGGCGCCCGGCCCGGCACCTATGGCGGCATCTTTAACATGACCCCGCGCGTCGACGACATCCCGGAGCGCTTTAGCCTGGTCCACGAGGGCATACGCCTGCTCAAGCTGGGTTCGATCGAGATCGGCGGCTCTGGCTGCATGTGCCCGGAGAACGCCCTGCTCAAGGCCCTGGTGACCCATCTGCTGCTCTACCGCCACGAGATGCTGATCATGGACATGGAAGCGGGCGTGGAGCACCTGGGACGGGCCACTGCCGGGGCGGTCGATGCGATGCTGGTGGTGGTCGAGCCGGGGCAGCGCAGCCTGCAGGTGGCGGAGCGCATCCGTGACCTGGCGGCTGACCTGGGGCTGAAGCGGCTCTATGCGGTGGGGAACAAGGTGCGCACGGCGGACGACCGCGCTTTCATTGCCGAGCGCAGTCCGCTGCCGCTCCTGGGCACGCTTTCGGCCAGCGCGGAGGTCATCGAGGCGGATCTGAAGGGGCTGGCGGCCTTCCACGCTGCGCCGGCTGCTGTGGCCGAGGCCCGCGCGGTGGTCGCCGCGCTGGAAGAGCAAATGGCGGGGGAAGGGTAGCTTTGCGCCGTGCGCTTTGTTCGCTCGTGCTGGCAGCCCTGTGCCTCTCCCGGCCGGTCGTGGCGCTGGCCGATCCCGATGTGCCTCGTGCTGCCTACGTGGAGGGCGTCGTCGGTCATCCGCAGATTCGCCCGCTGAGCTGCGAGTCCCGCTCGGCGGTCGACCTGGCGGCCTTTTGGGGTGTGGCAGTGGAGGAGGGGGCGTTTTTCGAGACGCTGCCCTCGTCGGACAATCCTCACCTGGGCTTTGTAGGCGACGTCGATGACCGGCCGGGCAGCCTGCCGCCTGGCGGCTATGGCGTCTATGCGCGGCCTGTCGCCGTGGCCCTGCGCCGCTACGGCCTCGATGCCCACGCCCATAGCTGGCTGGGCCTGGAGCGCCTGCAGGCGGAGCTTGCGGCGGGGCGTCCGGTGGTCATCTGGGCGACCTACCGCATGCTCCGTCCCGAGCTGGCCTCCTGGGTCTCTGCCGATGGCTCGGTCTCGGTCATAGTCCAGTGGGAACACACCTTCATTGCCGTTGGCTATGACGAGGAGGGCGTCTACCTTATCGACGCCTACGACGCGCAGACCTATCACTACCCTTACGATCAGTTCGTCTCGGCCTGGATGCAGTTGAACCAGTTGGCAGTCACGGTAAGTGGCCCGCTGGCCAGCGCGCCTTATCCCTGGTGGCAGGTGCGCGCTGCCGGTGGGCCTGTGGTAAACGGACAACCGTTATCAGATCGTTATTGACCCAAGTTTTGGCGAGAAGAGGTGGGTTATGGAAAATCTGGTCGAGTCATTGGTCGAGCTGGTACGCCGGGCGTCGACCGACCTGCCGGCGGATGTCGAGGCGGCGCTGCGAGCTGCCGCCGCGCGTGAGGAGCCGGGTTCGGCAGCGGCGGGCGCGCTGGAGACGATTCTGGAGAATGTTGCCATGGCTCGCCAGCGCTCTGCCCCGGTCTGTCAGGACACGGGGACACCGATCTTTGTCATTCGCCATCCCCAGGGGGTGAGCACGCGCCTGCTGCAACAGCAGGCGGAAGCGGCGGTAGCTGAGGCCACTCGCCGCTCTTACCTGCGTCCCAACGCCGTCGATTCGCTCAGCGGGCGCAACAGCGGCAATAACCTGGGCGTGGGCTTTCCTACCTTCCATTTCGAGGAGTGGGAAGAGCCATACCTCCAGTTCGACCTGCTGCTCAAGGGCGGCGGCAGCGAGAACGTGTGCGCCCAGTACAGGCTGCCGGACAGCACGCTCAAAGCGGGCCGTGACCTGGACGGCGTGCGCAAGGTGGTGTTGGATGCGGTTTATCAGGCGCAGGGGGAGGGCTGCGCGCCGGGCGTGCTGGGCATCGCCATCGGCGGCGACCGCGGCACGGGCTATGTGCACGCCAAGGAGCAGCTCTTCCGCAGGCTGGACGACGTCAACCCCGAGCCGGAGCTGGCGGCGCTGGAGGAGCGGCTCTTGGGCGAGTGCAACGAGCTCTGCATCGGACCGATGGGCTTTGGCGGCAAGACGACCGTCTTTGGCGTCAAGATCGGCGCCTATCATCGTCTTCCTGCCTGCTACTTTGTCACCATCGCCTACATGTGCTGGGCCTGTCGCCGCGCTCGCCTGGTCGTGCGCGACGGAGAAGCGACGTTCTCGTGAGGGAGGTGGCGCAATGGCTGTTTACGATCTGAAAATGCCGATTTCCGAGGAAGAGATTCGCGCCCTGCACGTAGGCGATACCGTGCGCCTTTCCGGCGTGATGGCCACGGGGCGGGACGCGGCGCACAAGTACATGGTGGAGAATTTTATCCGTACCGACAGGGTGCCGGAGAGCGAGCGCGCCCTGTACGAGGAACTGAAGAAACTGCTCAAGGGCGGCGCTATCTACCACTGTGGGCCGGTAGTGCGCCAGCGGGAGGATGGTCGCTGGGAATTTGTCGCCGCCGGCCCGACGACCTCCACCCGTGAGGAGCCTTATCAGGCTGATGTGATTGCCCATTTTGGTCTGCGCGGCGTGGTTGGCAAAGGGGGGATGGGCGCCAATACCCTGCGCGCCTGTCAGGAGCACGGAGCGGTCTATTTTCACGCCATCGGTGGCGCTGCCACGCTCATCGCTGCGTCGGTCAAGGAGGTCGTGACGGTCTATAAGAAAGACGAGTTTGGCGTGCCAGAGGCCTTTTGGGTCATTCGCGTCGAGGGCTTCCCGGTTGCTGTGACGATGGACAGCCATGGCCGTTCCATCCATGATGAAGTCAGAAAAAGCTCACAGGAGGCGCTGTGGCGGTTGATCGGCGCCTGAAACGTGGGATACTCCTTTGCTCGGCGGGGGTCTGTGCCCCCCGCCGGTGGGGGCCGCCGGGTCACAGACCCGACGGGAACAGGGCGGGGGGCGCTCTGTCCTTTTGCTACGAACTCCCCTGGCAGAGGGCGGTTGACAATTCTCTGCCTGTGGATAAAATACCTTTCATCTCAGCCAGGGGAAAACCCGTGTTTGCTTTTGGGGAGCAATCAGAACAGAGAACAACACATCTCGGTGCCGGTTGCCGGCGCGAATGCGGCTCGTGTAGCGCTTTTTAGCTCTTGCCTGTGGGGTCAGATTTCCCTTTGAGGATAATCGAGCCTCACAGGCAATGTTTTGTTATCGTCATTCCTGGTCGCATGCGGCCAGTCCAAGGAGACAAAATGGGGGAAGTTCAATTCTTTCACATCCTGCAAGAGGCAACGCTGTTCGAACGCATCGGGCTTTTTGGAGTGCTGCTGACGGCTTTGGGCGCTCTGTTCTACGCCTGGATGCTGGCCCGCGAGGTGTTGCGCGAGGATTCGGGCACCGCCAGGATGCGCGAGATTTCGGGAGCGATCCGCCAGGGCGCAGTGGCCTATCTGAACAAGCAGATGGAAGTGGTTGTGCCCATCGCGTTTGTGCTGGCCATTGCCCTGTTCCTGACGGCGCATCTGGCCAGGGCGCCATGGAGCATTTCGCTCGGCCGTGGCGCGGCGCTGCTCCTGGGGGCCAGTTGTTCGCTGGCCATCGGGCAGATCGGGCTGCGCTACATTGGCACGCGCGGCAATGTGCGGGTAGCCAATCAGGCGCGCCTGGGCTCTTTCCGTGGCGCGCTGCGCGTGGCCTACCGCTCGGGCACCATCGCCGGCATGCTGGCCGATGGCCTGGGCCTGCTCGGTGGAACGATGATCTTTTTGCTCTACGGCCAGCATGCTCCCGAAGTGCTGCTTGGCTTTGGTTTTGGCGGCACGCTGCTGGCGATGTTTATGCGTGTGGGTGGCGGCATCTACACCAAAGCCGCTGACGTGGGCGCGGACCTGGTCGGCAAGGTTGAAGCGGGAGTGCCAGAAGACGACCCGCGCAACGCCGCTGTCATCGCCGACCTGGTTGGCGACAATGTGGGCGACTTTAGCGGCATGGCCGAAGATGTCTTCGAGTCCTATGAGGTGACCATTGTCTCGGCCATGATCCTGGGCCTGGCGGTGATGCAGATCGACCCGGCCCACAGCCTGAAATGGATTGTCTTTCCGCTGCTGGTGCGGGCGATCGGCGTTTTCAGCAGCATCATCGGCACCTATGCCGTCTCGCTCTGGCCAACCAAAGGGGACGCCTTCCGCGCCATGGACCTTTCCTACGACCTGTCCTCGATCATCTCGACGACCTCTTTCTTCCTCCTGGCCTTGTTCTACGTTGGTGATCTGCGCCTCTTTGCCGCGACGGCGGCTGGCATTTTGCTGGCAGTTGGTTTCAACAAGTACACGGCCAGCTTTACCCAAATGGGCACGGCGGCGGTGAACAAGCTGGTGCGCTCGGCCAGAACCGGGCCGGCGACGATGCTGCTGGCTGGCCTGGGCGTGGGCTATGAGAGCACGGTGTGGGCCATCATGATCATCGTGCTGAACATCATTCTGTCGATTTCCATCTACAGCTTTACCATCCCGGCAGCGGTCAGGCCGTTCATTATCGGTGGCGCTGCGTTGCTGGGCCTGGTGGCCGGAATCTATCTGGCGGTCAAAACAAAGCGGATCGAGAACGGTGTATTCGGCGCAGTGGGTGTTCTTGTGATCGGTTTGATCCTTTCCACGTTCCAGCGCGCCCCGGCGGGGCACGAGTTCATCTTTATCATGTACTCGGTGGCGCTGGCGGGCATCGGTATGCTCTCTCACACCGGCAACAACCTGGCGATGGATGCCTTCGGGCCGATCGCCGACAACGCCCAGGGCATCGCCGAAATGGCCAAGTCGGATTTCGACAGCCCCCAGTCCCTTGCCACGCTGGCCGAGCTGGACGCTGTGGGCAACACGACCAAAGCGATCACCAAGGGCATTGCTATCGCCTCGGCGGTCATTGCTGCGGTCAGCCTGTTTGCCTCCTACATCGAGGTCACCGGTCTGGGAGCGGCCGGCCTCAATATTGCCGATCCCCTGGTCTTTATCGGCCTGCTGATCGGCGGCGCGCTGCCTTTCCTTTTCAGTTCGGTGCTGCTCAACGCTGTCGAGCGGGCGGCGGCGCTGATCATCGAGGAGGTGCGCAAGCAGTTCCGCCGGCCGGGGGTGTTGGAGGGTACAACCCCGCCTGAATACGGGCGTGTGGTGCGCATCTGCACTGACGCGGCGCAGCGCGAGCTGATCGTGGTGGCCATGCTGGGCATTCTCGTTCCCATCATCGTCGGCTTTCTCGTCGGCGAGAGGGCGCTGGGCGGTTTCCTGGCCGGCATCATCGTCACCGGCCAGTTGCTGGCGGTCTTTATGGCCAACTCGGGCGGCGCGTGGGACAATGCCAAGAAGCAGATTGAGGCCGAGAATTGCGATCCGAGCAAGAATATGGGCAAGGGTTCGGATCGGCACAAGGCTGCTGTGATTGGCGATACGGTGGGCGATCCGCTGAAAGACACGGCCGGGCCGTCGCTGAACCCCATGATCAAGGTGGTCAACCTGGTCTCGCTGCTGGTGGCGCCGTTGATCCTCACGGTGGCCGGGCAGGGCGGGGCAATGCGCGTTGTGGCCTATGTGCTCTCTCTCGTCTTTCTCGTGGCCGTAATCGGCGGCATCATGTTCAGCAAGCGCGAGGCCAGGACGACCTTTTAGACAGCATGGCTGGGGTGGTTTACCGCAGCGGACGCAAGGAGCGCAGGGCAAAGCTCTGCGCTCTTTACGTTAATGTGATAAAATAGGGCTGCTCGCCATGGGAGAGGAGCTCTGTACAGCGTGACTGCCTTGATGGGGAGGGACCACAATGACAACGGCCTGTGTCGACCATCCAATCTACCTGGAGCATAACCTGCCGCACCATCCGGAGAACGCCCGTCGGCTTGAGAGCATCCGCCGGGTGCTGACCGAACACGGCATGCTGGAAAGGCTGGTGGCGCTCTCGCCGCGCCCGGCGACGCGCCAGGAACTGGAGCGCGTCCACACTCCTGCTCACATCGAACGGGTACAGCGCATCGCTGCGCAGGGTGGGGGGCACCTGGACGCTGATACCTATCTCAATGCGCGCTCTTATGACGCGGCGTGTATGGCCGCGGGCGGCCTGCTGGTGGCGGTGGAAGAGATGCTGGCCGGTCGCATCGACAACGGCTTTGCTCTGGTGCGTCCGCCGGGCCATCACGCCCTCGCCGACCGCGGTATGGGTTTTTGCCTGTTCAACAATGTCGCTGTGGCCGCCCGCCACGCGCTGACCTTTGATGGGATCGAGCGAGTCATGATCGTCGATTTCGACGTCCATCACGGCAACGGCACCCAGGCTATTTTCGACGATGACCCGCACGTCTTGTACGTCTCGACGCATCAGTATCCCTACTATCCCGGCACCGGCCACTGGAGCGAGGTTGGGCGCGGCGCGGGCGAAGGAACTGTTTTGGATATGCCCCTGCCTGCTGGCGTGGGAGATGAGGGATATGCCCTGCTCTGGCAAAAGCTCGTCTGGCCTGTGGCGCGCCGCTTTCGACCGCATCTGCTGCTGGTCTCTGCTGGCTATGACGCGCACTGGCAGGACCCCCTGGCTTCGATGTGCCTCTCTCTGCACGGCTATGCTCATCTGGCGCGCGAGTTGGTGGCGATAGCCGATGAGCTGTGCGATGGCCGCGTCCTCTTTGCGCTGGAGGGCGGCTATCACCTCGACGTGCTGGCCTATGGCGTTTTGAACACCTTCTATGCTTTGCTGGGCGAGGACACGGTTGTCGACCCCCTGGGGCCAGCGCCGGGCCGGGAGCCGGATCTGACCCCTTTGATCGAGCGGCTGGCTGCATTACATCATCTTGATTTTTGACTTTTCCAGCAACTTGTAGCATAATGAAATGGCAGGCGCTGCGGGGGTAGAGTTTCGAGCGCCCGGAGGAGCAGGAATGGCAGAAATCAGCCTTCAGCACTTTATCGCGGGAATCGAAGAGGCTATTGATAAAGGCCGACACGATGAGGCCCTCGTCCGTGGTCGACATATCTTGCAGAGCTATCCCAAACATCTGGCTACCTATCGCTTGTTGGGCAAAGCCATGCTGGAGGCGGGACAGGATCGCCTGGCCGAGGACATGTTCCGCCGCGTGCTGAGCGGAGATCCCGAGGACTTTGTGGCGCGGGTGGGCATGAGCATCATTGCCGACCGCCGTGGCGATGTTCAGGCGGCGATCTGGCATATGCAGCGCGCTTATGAACTCAACCCCAATAACGAAGCCATCCAGAGCGAACTGCGCCGCCTCTACGGCCGGCGCGACGGCATAGAGCCCGGCCGCGTTCAACTGACGCCGGGCGCGTTGGCCCGCCTCTATATGAAGGGCAACCTCTTCTCGCGGGCCGTGCAGGAGCTTCGTTCGCTGCTGGCTGAAGAACCCAATCGGGTGGACCTGCGCGTTGCGCTGGCCGAGGCGCTCTGGCGCAACGAGCAGCGGGTGCAGGCGGAGGAGGCTTGCTTGCAGGTGTTGGACGAGCTGCCCTATTGCTTCAAGGCCAACGCCATCCTGGGTGAAATCTGGACGCGCAGCGGACGCCAGGAAGGGGCGGTACACTTGCAGCGGGTCGAAGCGCTCGATCCGGAAAACCGCCTCATCACTGCTTTTCTGGGTGAGGACTCTCCTCTTCAGGAGCGCCAGGTCTATCTGCCGCCCTTTGAGTATATCCCTGCGGTCGAGGCCGCAGAACAGCCAACGTGGATGGCGGCTGCCGAAGCCAGCAGGGCGCTCGTATCTGCTGAGGAAGCCGGCCTGAGCACGACAACGGAAGCGCGCATCGAGATCCCCTCATGGCTGGAAGAGTTGGGTGGACTGGGGGAAGGCCCGGCGGTTGAAGAGGAGGTGGCCCCACCTCCGGCGTGGACCGTGAGCCCGGCTGAGGCGGTAGAGGAGGTGGCTGAACGGCTTCCCTCTGAGGAGCTTCCCGACTGGATGAAGGGTGAGCAGGAAGAAGAGGGGCTGGCCTGGCAGCCGCCCGTCTCAGAGGAGCTTCCCGACTGGCTGGCCGGAGTGGCGCCAGAGACGTTCGAAGCGCCCCCTGCAGCCGAGGTGCCTGACTGGCTGCGGGAGGTGAGCGGCCCTCCCTCGCTTGCCGCGGAGGAAGAGGTCCCTGCCTGGCTGCGTGCCCCGGAAGCGGCTGAAGAAGTGGCGCCTGAGGTCAAAGAGACGCTGGATTGGCTGCGCGCTCCCCAGGCCGTCGAGGAAGAAGGAACCGCCGGCCTCGAAGAAGAGGTGCCCGATTGGCTATTGGGTGCTGTAGGTGAGTTGGAAGCGGTCGAGGCGGAACAGGAACTCCCTGCCTGGCTGAAGGGGGCGGAAGGGGCGGTCGAGGAAGAAATTCCGCCGCCTGAGCCAATGGCTGTAGCTGAGCCCCAGCCGGAGGCCGGGGCCTTGCCCTCCTGGCTGGAGGGCGAGGGCTTGCCGGAGGGCGACGAGGCGCTGGCCTGGCTCGAGTCGCTGGCGGCGGGCAAGGAAGAGGAACTACGGGCCGCAGCGGAAGCAGAGGCGCAACTGCGTATGGCCGAGATCATGGGCCGCCCCAAGCCGGCCCCCGCGCCGGAACCCGAGGTGCCGCCTGCGCCCTTTGAGCCGGTTGCCGCTGTGGAACTGCAGCCAGAAGCAGCAGGGCCGCAGCCGACGGAGGCGGCGTTGCCCTCCTGGCTGGAGGGCGAGGGCTTGCCGGAGGGCGACGAGGCGCTGGCCTGGCTCGAGTCGCTGGCGGCGGGCAAGGAAGAAGAGTTGCGGGCCGCAGCGGAAGCAGAGGCGCAACTGCGTATGGCCGAGATCATGGGCCGCCCCAAACCTGTGCCCGAACCAGAGGCCCCGCCAGAGGTTCCAGAAGCCGCTATGCCAGGTCTGGCGCCGCCAGAGGTCCCTGACTGGCTGCGTGAAATGGCGCCTCCCGAAGCCTTTGCCCCGCCGGAGGAGCTGGCTGCCGGGCTCGAGGCTGCGCCCGAAGAACTGTTCCCCTGGCCGCCACTGGAAAAGGTCGAAGAAGAGGGCGGGCCGTTCGTCGAGCTGCCGGCCGAGGCGGAAGAGGAGCCATTTGGCTGGATCGCTTTCGAGACCGAGGGAGTGCTGGAAGCACCCCCGCCGGAGGTCGAGAAGGCGCCTGAAGAGGTCTTGCCGCTGGAGCCTGAGGCATTCGGCTGGACCACCTTTGGCGTTGAGGAAGGCATCGAGCTGGTGGCGCCAGAGGAGGTGACGCCTTCTGCGCCGGCTGTCGAGGCCCCATCGCCACTGGAGGAGTTTGGTTGGACAGGCCTTGTTCCCCTCGAAGCTGAAGCTGCCCCGGAGGCTGCGCCACTTGCTGGGGAAATCGTGGCTGCTGTGGTCGAACCGGAAACCGCACCTCCACCGCCCGTCGAGATGGCTCCCCCTCTCGTCGTTGAGCCAGAAGTGACGCTTCCGCCGACTGTCGAGATCGTTCCTCCAGCGCCGCCCGTCTTGCAGATCGAAGAAAGGGCGGAGGGTGTGCGGGTGGAGGTGCCGAGGGAGCCGCGCCCTGCATTCGATGATACAGATCGCCTGCGCGACTATGTGCGCACCCACCCGCGCGATCACGAGGCCCGCCTGGCGCTGGCGCGGGCCCTGTGGGCAAGGCGGAACTATGAGGAATCGCTCGAACTCTACGAGCGTCTTGTCCGCCTCAAGCCGTGGGCCGAGGAAGTGATGGCCGATATGGAGGACCACCTCCGCGAGCGGCCGGACGAGCCGGCGGTGCGTCGCCTGTTGGGCGATGCCTATATGCGCCTGGGGCTGCTGGAGGAAGCGCTGCGCGTCTACCGCGAGGCGCTGGAAGGGCTCTAACTCCCTGGACTGAGAATCGGCACGGGCGGGGAACCCCGCCCGTGCTGTTGATACCATGACTTGCAAACATGCCATCAATTTGGAGGATGTAACGTGGAGCGAACATTGGTCATTATCAAACCGGATGCAGTGCAACGAGGCCTGATCGGCCAGATCATTCAGCGTCTGGAGCAGCGAGGTCTGCGCATCGTGGCGATGAAGCTGATGCAGATCGACAGAGATCTGGCTCGCCGTCACTATGCCGTCCACGAGGGCAAGCCCTTCTATGCTGGCCTGATCGACTATATCACCTCGGCGCCGGTGGTGGTGATGGTTCTGGAAGGGCGGGACGCCATCGAGATCGTGCGGCGGACGATGGGCTCGACCAACCCTGCCCAGGCAGCCCCCGGCACCATCCGCGCTGACTTTGGACTGGAGGTTGGCCGCAACCTGGTCCACGGCTCGGACGGCCCTGATACCGCCGCTTTCGAGATTGGCCTCTTTTTTACGGCGGATGAGATCCTTTCCTACAACCGTGCAATAGACCCCTGGATTTTCGAGTAATTGCGCAACACGCAACACGTAAAACGTAACACGCGTAACCATGTCCCCCCCCAGGTGTTTTTGCATACGAAACCATCGCCAGGAGGAGGACGTTCATGGGTCGTATCGCTGTTGTAACCGATAGCACAGCCGATCTTCCTGCCCCGTTGCGGGAAGAGTTAGGCATAGCGACGATTCCCCTCAGCGTGCTGTGGGGCAACGAGACGCTGAAGGACGGCGTGGACATCGATGCCGAGACCTTCTACCGCCGCCTGAAGGTTGACAAAGAGCTGCCCAAGACCTCCCAGCCCTCTGCGGGCGAGTTTGTCGATTTCTTCCGCCGCGTGGCTGGGGAGCAAAATGCCGATACCGTGGTCGGCTTTTTCATCTCCGGGGCCCTCAGCGGCACCATCAGCTCCGCCGAGATCGCCAGGGGGCTCTTTGCCGATTTGCGTATCGAGGTGATCGATTCGCTTTCCACCTCGATGGGGCTGGGTTTTCAGGTCCTTGCCGCTGCTCGGGCAGCCCGCCAGGGCGCGTCGGTAGAGGAGGTGATCGAGGCGGCGCAACGGGTGCGCTATCGCCAGCAGGTGCTCTTTGTGGTCGACACGCTCGAGTTTCTGCACCGCGGCGGTCGCATTGGTGGCGCTCAGCGCTTGATGGGCACAGCGCTGCAACTGAAACCGCTCCTGGAGCTGGAGGGCGGCAAGATCGAGGCGGTGGAAAAGGTGCGCACAAAGCGCAAGGCCGTCGAGCGCCTGTTGAGTATCGCTCTGGAACGCAAAGGCAATGCGCCTGTCGAAGGCGCTGCGGTGATCCACGCCGATAACGCCGAAGAGGCCTGGCTGCTCCAGGAACAGGCCCAAAAGCTGCTGGGAATCGACCAGGTCTACGTGTCTATTCTCAGCCCTGTGCTGGGGACGCACACCGGCCCGGGCACAGTGGGACTGATCTTCCACACCCGCTAAAAAACTCTGCTGCCGATCAGACCTCTCAGACCTTCGAAGCCCAAGGCCTCGAAGGTCTTTGGGGTATTAGAAGCAGTGGACATGCCCCTTGGGGGCACCATAAAGCATGAAAATAGCCGTTGTCTATTTTCATACCAGAACATTGGCTTTGTCACCCTGCTGTTGCTGAGGTTGCACAACGGCCAGTTCTGGCTATAATCCCCCCTATGGCAGATCGCATTGTTTCCCCACGCCTGCAAGAGGACGAGGTCAGGCTCGACCGGGCGTTGCGTCCGCAGCGCCTGGCCGATCTGATCGGGCAGGAGCGGGTGCGCGAGAACCTGGGCATCCTGATCGAAGCGGCGCGCGGGCGCGGCGAGGCGCTCGACCACGTGCTTTTCTACGGTCCGCCAGGGCTGGGCAAGACGACACTGGCCCACATCGTCGCCCAGGAGATGGGAGCGCCCTTGCGGGCCACCGCCGGCCCGGCCATCGAGCGCGCGGGCGACCTGGCGGCCATCCTCAGCAACCTCCGCGAAAAAGAAGTGCTCTTCATCGACGAGGTCCACCGGCTGGGGCGGGCGGTGGAAGAGATCCTCTACCCGGCGATGGAGGACTTTGTGCTCGACCTGGTGGTGGGCAAGGGGCCCAGCGCCCGCTCGATCCGCCTCAAGCTGCCGCGCTTTACCATCGTCGGCGCGACGACGCGCCTGGCCCTGCTCACCGCCCCCCTGCGGGCGCGCTTTGGCGCCACATTCCGCGTCGATTTCTACGACGAGGCCGCGCTGCGGACGATCGTGCGGCGCGCGGCGACGGTGCTGGGCATCGCGCTGGAGGAAGAAGGGGCAGCCGAGATCGCGCGGCGAGGGCGGGGCACGCCGCGCGTTGCCCTCCGCCTCCTCAAGCGCGTGCGCGATTATGCCCAGGTGCGCTCCGACGGCCGCATCACCGCCGAAGTGGCGCAGGAGGCTCTGTCCCTGCTGGAGATCGACCACCTGGGCCTTGACGAGCTGGACCGCCAGGTTCTGCGGGCCATCGTGACCAAGTTCGGCGGCGGGCCGGTGGGCCTGGAAACGGTGGCCGCGGCAGTGAGCGAAGAGGCCGACACGATTATGGACGTCGTCGAGCCCTATCTGTTGCAGATTGGCTTTTTGGAGCGCACACCGCGCGGGCGCGTGGCAACGGCGCTGGCTTATGAGCATCTCGGCATCCCTTACGAGCGACCCCAGCAGCCTGCTCTTTTCTAAAATCATCCCCTTTTGTGCAACGTGAAGACAGCCGATTTCGATTACGAGCTCCCTCAGGAGCTGATTGCCCAGACTCCCGTCGAACCGCGGGATAGCTCGCGGCTGATGGTGGTTGATCGGGCGGCCGGGACGCTGGCCCATCACGTCTTTTGCGATCTGCCGTCCTTTCTGCGGCCAGGCGACCTGCTGGCCTGCAACGAGAGCCGCGTCATTCCGGCCCGCCTCTTTGCCCGAAAGCCGACCGGCGGCCAGGTGGAGATTCTCCTGCTGCGGGCGCGTTCAGAACAGGTGTGGGAGACGCTGGTGCGCGGCCGTGGCGTGCGGGAGGGCCTGCGCCTGCGCTTGCTGAACGGCCCTGGCGGCGAACCGGCAGAGGGCACGGCAGAGGTTGTAGAAGCTGGCGAGCGCGGGCTGCGCGTGCTGGCCTTTGACCGGCCGGCGCTGGCTCTGGCCGAGACGTTGGGCCAGACCCCGCTGCCGCCGTACATCCACACCCCGCTGAGGGATAGCGAACGCTACCAGACGGTCTATGCGCGCACGCCCGGCTCGGCGGCTGCGCCGACGGCCGGCCTCCACTTTACCCCCGAACTGCTCCACGTTCTGCGCGAGATGGGCGTGCGCCTGGCCTGGATTACGCTGCACATCGGGCTGGATACTTTCCGTCCGGTCGACGAAGAACAGATCGAGAACCACCGCATCCACACCGAGTATTGCGTTCTGAGTCCTGAAACCGCCGAGCAGGTCAACCGCACCCGACTGGAAGGAGGGCGGGTGGTGGCGGTGGGCACGACGGCGGTGCGGGTGCTGGAGACGGCGGCGCTGCGCGCGCTGGGCAGCGAACCCCAGGCCGAGGGGTGCCCATGGCGGTCGGTGGCAGCCTTTGAGGGCGAGACGGACCTTTTCATCTATCCGGGCTTTCGCTTCCGGGCAGTCGACGCGATGATCACCAACTTTCACCTCCCCCGCTCGACGTTGCTGATGCTGGTGGCTGCCTTTTGCGGCAAAGAGCTGCTGGACCGCGCCTACCAGGAGGCGATCCGGCAGCGCTACCGTTTTTACAGCTTTGGCGATGCGATGTTGCTTCTGTAGGACAACTGCTTGCCGTTGTCCTACAGACTCCAGACGATCGGGTCGTCAGCACGGCGTCAGTTTTGTGTCTGGCGCGGCGGAAAAAGTCGGGGTATAATGGGTTTGTTCACGGGGAAGGGAGAGCGGTCATGAATCTGTCCGGCGCAGAAACGCTGAACTGTGTCTACTTTATCCTCTTTGGCGTGGGCCTGGGTTATGCCATCATTGCCGTGTTGCTGGGTCAAATCTCGCACATCGAGCTGCCGCACGGTGTCGACGTGGACCTGCCGGGTGTCGATCTGCATCCCGGCGGACCCGACCTGCATCTGGATGTAGGCATAGCCCATGACATTTCCCATGACGTGGACCACCCGCAGGTGGGCCTCTCGCCGCTCAGCCCGATCACCATTGCCACCTTCATCACCACCTTTGGCGGCGTGGGCTTTCTGTTGAACAACTTTACAACCCTTTCCCCGCTGTTGGGTGGGGTGATTGCGGCGGCCAGCGGACTGCTCCTTTCGGCGACAATGTTTCTCCTCTACACGCGCGTGTTGATGGCGGCGCAGGGCTCCAGCGAGGTGCAGACGGGCGATTACATCAGCAAGACGGGCGAGGTCACTGCGCCGATTCCCCAGGGTAGGGTGGGGGAGGTGGCGCTTGTCGTGCGTGGCAGCCGTGTCACCATGACGGCGCGCTCATCCGACGGCTCTGCCATCCCGCGAGGCGCGCTGGTGACGGTTACCGATGTCGTTGGCGGTGTGCTGGTAGTGCGGCCCAGAGAAGAAAAGTAGTGCGACCATAGGAGGGAAAAGACGATGGGTGGATTGGGAGAATGGATCGGATTGGCTATCGTCGTGATCGGCGGCATCCTCTTTGTATTCTTTGTCCTGTTGGGTTTTTTGGCCTCGCGCTACAAAAAGGTCGGCCCCAACCAGGTCCTGGTGATCTCCGGGCGGCGCCACACGATCACCAACCCCGTTACAGGTGAGAAGGAAAGAGTGGGTTTCCGCATCGTCAAGGGCGGCGGCGCGATCATCCTGCCCATCGTCGAGCGCGTCGATACGCTGTCGCTCGAAATCATGACCATTCACGTCCAGACGCCGGAGGTCTATACCGAGCAGGGCGTGCCGGTCACGGTGGACGGTGTGGCCCAGATCAAGATCCGCGGCGACGACGTCTCTATCCGCACGGCGGCCGAGCAGTTCCTCTCCAAGAGTTCGAACGAGATCATGCAGGTCGCTCACGAGACACTGGCCGGCCACCTGCGGGCGATCCTGGGCACGATGACGGTGGAGGACATCTACAAGGACCGCGACGCCTTTGCCCAGCGGGTGCAGGAAGTCTCGGCGGTCGACCTGGCCAACATGGGCCTGGGTATCGTCTCCTTCACGATCAAGGACATCCGTGACGACCAGGGCTATCTGGACGCGCTGGGCCAGGCGCGCACGGCCGAGGTGAAGCGGGACGCCCAGATCGGCCAGGCGCTGGCCGCGCGGGACGCCACGATCAAGTCAGCCGAGGCGCGCCAGGAGGGCGAGACGGCCAAGTTCCGCGCCGAGACCAAGATCGCCGAGGCGGGCAAGGATTACGCCGTGCAAAAGGCCAAATACGATGCCGAGACCAACCGTCAGCGGGCCGAGGCGGAGCTGGCCTACACGCTCCAGCAGAACATTGTCAATCAAAAGGTCAAGGCCGAAGAGGTCCAGATCGAGGTCGTTGCCAAACAGAAGCAGATCGAAGTCCAGACGCAAGAGGTCATCCGTAAGGAGAAGGAGCTGGAGGCCACCGTGCGCAAGCCAGCGGAGGCCGAGCGCTACCAGATCGAGACCCGCGCCAGCGCGGAAAAGACGCGCCTGGAGATGGAGGCGGCGGGCAAGGCCTCAGCAGTGCGGGCGCTGGGCGAGGCCGAGGCGGACGCGACGCGGGCGCGCGGTCTGGCCCAGGCCGAGGTGATCAAGGCCCAGGGTCTGGCTGAGGCCGAGGCGATGCAGAAAAAGGCCGCGGCCTGGCAACAGTACAACCAGGCGGCGATCATCCAGCAACTGATCGACAGCCTGCCCAAGGTGGCGGAGGCCATCGCCCAGCCGCTGGCGCGCACTGAGCGCATCATCATTATCAACAGCGGCGAGGGCGCCGGCGCTTCGCGCGTCACACGGGACATTGCCGACGTGATCGCCCAGGTGCCGGCGACCGTCGAGGCGCTGACCGGCATGGACCTGATCCGCGCCATCAAGAGCCTGGCGCCGCTCCTGGGCGAGCAGCCGGAAAAAGAGGCGGAGAAGGCGCCGCCAGAGCCGCCGACGGATTAGCGTCTGTCCTCCCGCGGGTTCTGAAACCCGCGGGAGGTTTTTTCGCCTTTACAGCGGCCGCACATAGACGCGGTGTTTCTTGTACGGCCTGACCCCTACTGCCTCCAGCTCCTGGATCATGCGCATGTTGGTTTCCTGCACCTGGACCAGGTCGCCGTGCTGGTACTGGGTGCGCTTCCACAGGACGCTGTGCATCTCGGCGTAGAGGAGGGCGTTGCCTCCCAGGCCGCGGTAAGGGGCAAGAATCCCCGCCCCGTTAAAGTTGATCCACTCCGTCCGCCCAAACTCGCGTTTCAGATGCAGCCAGCCCGTCGGCCAGAGGCGGCCACGGCAGCGCTGAATGGCGGCTGAGAGATCGGGATAGGCCAGGATAAAGCCCACGATCTTGTCGTCCTTCATCAGCAGCTTGATCAGCGTGGGGTCGGCGACGGTCAGGATGCGTTCGCCGATAGCCCTGGCCTCGGTCTCTGTGAGCGGGGTGTAGCCCTGCACCTCGACAAAGGACTGGTTGTAGACGGCGGCGATGCGCGGGATCATGGCCCGCAGCTCGTCCTTGCTGCGGAAGCTGAGCGTGCGCAGGTTGCGGCGCTGGCGGACCTTTTCGGCGACCTCCAGAAAGCGCGCCGGCAGGCCGATGTTGCGGTCGAGGTAGCAGGAGACAAAGTCGAGCTGTTTCTGGAAGCCAGCGTCTTCCAGCAGGGCGGCGTAAAAGTCGGGGTTGTAGGGGACGCCCATAGCGGGGCGGTGCTCAAAGCCTTCGATCAGCACGCCCTGGCCGTCCACGGCGGAAAAGCCCTTCGGTCCCCACAGCCGATCCAGGCCGCGCTGGCGCGCCCAGTCAAAGGCCGCATCGAAGAGGGCGCGCGAGACAGAGCGGTCGTCGACCGATTCAAAGTGGTAGAAAAAAGCCGTTCGCTCGCCGTGGTATTTGTTATAGCGGCGGTTATCGAGCACGGCGATGCGGCCGACGGGCTCGCTGCCCATTGTGGCCAGGAAGAAAGCGGCCTGCGAGTGCTGGTAGAAGGGGTGGCGGGCGGGGTCGAGCTGGGCGCGTGCTTCGCTGGCGAACGGCGGCACCCAGAGGGGGTTGTTGCGGTAAAGGTGAAAGGGCAGATCGAGATAGCGCTGCACCGCGCGACGGTCGCTGATGTCCACTTGATGGATAGCCATATCGAACTCTCTCCTGTATTTGTGCTACTCTCAGATGTCATTCTGAGGAGCGGAGGCCGCAAAGCGGTCGGAGCGACAGAGAATCTCGTTTATTTGTGCTACTCTCAGATGTCATTCTGAGGAGCGGAGGCCGCGAAGCGGCCGGAGCGACGAAGAATCTCGTTTTCCGCTAACGAGATTCTCTTCAGCTTCTCCGCAGGGCCTATTTCGCGTAGTCATAAAGGGAAAGCCTTGGGGGGATGTTCTGGCTGGTCTTTGCCCTGAACAGAAAACCAGGCTATGCGAAAAGGCTGCCCCTTTGCCTTTACCGCCGCTCCCTCCACGCTGCCCATACGTTGCGCAAATAGCCAGGCCCCGCCCGCAATGCGACCGAAAGCAGCCCCGGCGACAGCTCGCGGTGGGGGAGCTCCGCCTCCATGTGAAGGGCGCCCCGTTCGCACGCCGTGACGCACAGCCCACAGCCGATACACCGCTCGCGCAGGTGCTGATAGCCGCCGCTTTGCGCGTCCACAACAATCGCTCCCATCGGACAGGCAAGAGCGCAGCGGCCGCAATGGACACAGCGCCCGGCCTCCAGGTGGGGCACAAAGTGCGGCGGGGCAAAGAGACCCGGCGCGTCGAACTGGCCGATCAGGCGCAGGGCGTGACAGCAACAGCCGCAACAGGAACACGACGTGCCCGCCCGCAACGACCCGACGCGCGTCTCCAGCACCCAGGTCACCAGGCCGGCATCCTCTGCTTCCGCCTTGATTGTCAGCACGTCTTTCATCCCGATGCGGCGCATCTTGCCCTTGGCAATGGCAACCTCCGCCACGCTCCCAAAAGCGACACAGTTCTCCAGTGGGCTGTCACAGCCGCGACCCAGCAGCCGCTCAGCCAGGCGACACTGGCATAGCCCCACGGCAAACACATCGTAACGCTCCAATACCGCCTCCAGCCGATCCGAAGGCAGCGCCATCGGCTGCGCCTCGATGCTCTGGGCCACCGGCAGGTGACGGATGAGCGGGACAGGCTGTTCGCTATAGACCGCAAAAAAGCCGGTATCGTACAGCGCAGCGAACAGCTCGGCAAAGCGACGATGCCAGCCGTCGAGTCCCTCCAGCGAGGGGCGGACCAACACCAGCTCAAAGACGCCGGGGATGAGCGGCAGCAGGTGATAGCGCCTGCGCCGTCCATCGCCCAGGCTCAGGAGGAGACACTTCTCGTCGGCAACGCGGTCCAGCACTGGCCGCACCTCCTCCACCGGCCGCTGCGCCGCCCGCGCGACAGCCGCGGCGGTCTTGCCCAGCGGCGACCTGATGTGTTGCACCAGTTCGGCTTCTTCCTCGCTGAACATATGCCTCACCAGCGCGATCAGCTCGTCGCAGAGCGGCGGGCCGAACCAGAGCGGATTGGCATAGCTCTGGGCGATCTTGAGGTACGGCGACGGCACATCGGGATAATCGCTCGCCTGGCGGACAACGACAGGCCGCAGCCGTGGCCTCTCTCGATGGGCCGGCGGGGTGTGGAGGGCAATTCGTCTGCTCATGACAGGTCACAGCTCATGTACAGCTCCCCCAACTCGAAACCGCGCTCGCGGTAATAGGGCCGCGTCCCCACCGCGGCGATCACCGCCAGGCGGCCAAAGCTGGCCTGCCGGGCGATGGCGCGGGCTTCTTCCAGCAGCCGCGTCCCCAGCCCCCCGTGCTGCGGACGCCCGGCCTGGCGCTCGCCCAGTTCCAGCGCCGCCCCATAGACGTGCAGCTCGCGCACGACGGCGCTGCCGCGCAGCTCCTCCAGCTCCACGTCGCCCTGCGGCAGCGAGAGCCGCAGCAGCGCCGCCAGGCGACCCTCCTCCGTCTCAAAAGTCAGGAAATGCTCGACCGTGTCGCTGGTCTCATAGACCAGGTCAGCCAGGCGGAGCGCCGGCGTCTCCACCGCCGTTTCCCGCACCTCGCGGCAGCGGACGCAGCGACAGCGCAGCCCCCGCGCGGCCATGACGCGCTGCACGACCTGGCGCAGGTTGGAGCGGGCAACGCCGGCGACAATGTCCGGTGCGGGAATGTCGCGCATGAGGCGGTTGAGGCGGCAGTAGGGGGGGATGCGGCGCTTGCACTCGATCAGCAGCTCGATCAGCGTCGGCTCGTCGTAGGGCTGGTAGTGGCCCTCCTGCCACATGCGGTACAGGCCGGTGCCCTCCAGCAACAGGCAGGGGTAGATCTTGAGCTCGTCGGGGCGCAGCGCCGGGTCATCCCACAGCCGCTCGAAATCGGCCAGGTCGCTGGCGGGGGTCGCGCCGGGCAGGTTGGGCATCCAGTGGAGGACGATCTTGAAACCGGCGCGGCGCAGCCGTCGCACCGCCGCCCGCGTCTCGGCGACGCCGTGGCCGCGCCGGACGAGCGCCAGGATGCGGTCGTCCAGGCTCTGCACGCCGAGCTGCACCCGCGTCACTCCCAGCCGACGCAGCCGCCTGATCTCCTCGTCGCTGATGCAGTCGGGCCGCGTCTCGATGGTGATGCCGACGTTGCGGTGCGGCGCGCGCTCGTTCTGGCGCTGCGCTTCCTCCAGCGAGGCCGCCGGGCGACCGTTCATCGCCTCCAGACAGCGCTGCACAAAGCGCGCCTGGTCGGCGGGGTCATAGTCCGACCAGGTGCCGCCCAGGATGAGCAGCTCGACCTTGTCGGTGGGATGGCCGATGTTGTGCAGGGCGCGGATGCGACCGGCGGTCTGGGCGTAGGGGTCGTAGCCGAAGCGGATGGCGCGCTGGACGCCCGGCTCGTCCGGCAGGTAGGAGACGGGGGCAGCGGGCACGTTGGGGCAGTAGAGACAGCGGCCACGGCAGGGGTGGGGCGGGGTAAGCACCGTCACGGGGGCGACACCGGAGATGGTGCGGGTGGGTTTGCGGTGCAGCAGCCGTTCCAGGCGCGGGTCGCTGACCATCTCGCCGGCGGCGCACAGCGCCTGGTAGGCGCGCCCCAGCTCGACGCGGCCAAACAGCCCGCCGTCGCGGCGCGGGAAGCGCCGCAGCGCTGCCTGGAGATGGCGTGGGGTCAGCTCTCCCTCCTGCTCGATCAGCGCCTCCAACGCCCGGCGCTGCTGGAGCAGGTCTGGCGAGTCGGTGTTCATTGGGGGAGGTTGTACCACGGAAGGGGGAAGTGTGCAAGTATGCAAGTATGCAAGTGTGCAAGTGTGCAAGTATGCAAGTATGCAAGGGGGCAAGTATGCAAAGCTCCCAGGCGATCTTCGGGGGGCCTGGATTGACAAACCGTTTGGATTGGTCTATACTCGCCGGCAATTCCCAGGGAGGTTGTCAAATGACCGTTAGAGAGATTTTGGAGACCATTGCCCGCACCGACCCGGCGCAGGTGGCCGGGTTGGGACTGGAAGACGCTGTGATCCTGTTCGACCTGCGCGGCCAGGGCGGCGGCAGATGGACGCTGCGCATGGTCGATGGCGCGCTGATGCTGGAGGAGGGCGAGTCGCTGCCGCCCCGGATGACGCTCTCGGCGGAGGCCGACGACTTTGTGGCCCTGGCGACGGGCAAACTGAACCCCATGGCCGCCTTTATGCAGGGCAAACTCCAGATCAGCGGCGACATGAGCCTGGCGCTGCGCCTGCAGAGCCTCCTCAGCGCGCGTTAGGCAGCAAGCAGAGACGGTGCTGATGGACTGGAGCGACCTGCCTCTGCCGCCATGGGCACTCGTTGCGCTGGCGCTCGCTGTTCTGGCTTTTGCCATTCCGCTGATCGTCGCGCTGCGGCGGCGCAAGCTCCGCGTCAAAGAGATCGAGGTCTCGCTTCCACCTCTCGTCAAAGCCAAAATCGAGCCCACCTCAAAAAAGGAAGAAACTCCAGCCCCGACCCCGACACCTCCTGCTTCCCCGTCATCCGTAGAGATCTCTGGAAATGTGATGCTGGGCTCTCCTATCATCCGCGTCTGGCGCAGCGGCGTGCGAGTGGTCCGTAACTGGCTGGCAGGCAACCCCACAATCGACGTGCGAGAGACGCCTCCCGTCTCTCCACCCAGAAAAGGACAACGCCAATGACCGCCTCATGGCATTCGCTGGTAGCTGACCGGGGCGCCGAGCTGGCGCTTTACGATCGCATGGTTGCCGGCGAGACAGCAGCACGCATCTTGCTCATCGAAGCGGCTTCTGGCATCGGCAAAAGCCATCTCCTGCGCGAGTACGAACGGCGCACGCCCAGGAATGTCCTCTGTGTGCCGCTCGATTTAAAGACCAGCCCCGATTTGGCCGAAGTTTTCTCCCTGCTCATCCGGGGGCTGGGGGCAGTGGGCTTTCCTTCCTTCCGCCAGCTCCTTCAACAACTGCTTCAGCCGCAGCAGGTCAACGTTGCCCGGAACGTGCTGATCGGCCAGCCTCAGATCGCCGTTGCCCTGCAGGCGCCGGATGCAGAAGCGCAACGCTTCCGCCGCACGGCTCTGACCGAGACCTTTTTCGCTGACCTGCTCGCTTCTGGCTGGCGGATCGTCTTTCTCATCGACACGCTCAACAATGCCACACCAGAAGTACGTGACTGGCTGTTGAACCCCTTTTTAGGCCACGTGCGCGCTGCGCCCAATGTCGTTGCTGTCCTGGCCGGACAGCCACCGCTGGAAACTTTGACCACCTGGGCTGCCTGCTGTGAGCACATTCGCCTCAGGCCCATCTCCAGCGCACAAGACTGGCAGCACGGGCTGCAACAGCTCGACCCGTCTCTCTCCATCCCTCTGGAGATGATCGAGGCTTATTGCGTCTACTTTGACGGTCATCCCCTCCAGATTGCAATAGCGCTGGACAAACTGATCGCCGTGCGCGGAGGCGTGCGATGAGCGAAGAGTTGCTCCGCCAGCTCCGCAGCGCCGCCTCGCCGGAAGAGCGCACGCTGATCGTGACGCGCGACCTGCTGGAAAGCCTGCCCGCGTCCCTGCGCGCTGCAGCCTGGGCGGCGGCCATTCCGCACTGGTTCGATGCAGACATTCTGGCTGCCTTGCTGGAGATGCCATCTCCCGAAGCCCAGGCGCTCTACGCCAGCCTGCAAACGCTGTCTTTTGTGGAGCCGTTTCCCGGGCGTGGTCACAACCTCCACGAACTGACGCGCCGTGCGCTTCTTGCCGACTGGTGGACCGCCCGCCGCGACGAATACCGCCTTCTCTCCGCGCGCGCCGCGGCCTGTTTTGCGCAGCGCGCGCAGCCCGAAGAGCGGATCGAGTCTGTTTATCACCTGCTGATCGCCGATGAAGATGAGGGAATCGACGCTCTGAGCAGGCTGGCAGGCGAATGGCAGGCTACCTCTCGCTACAACCTGCTCTACGTTCTGGCCCAGACAACATGTGAGCATGCCAGCGAGGGACGGCTGAGCGGCCGCGCCAGCGGCTGGGCGCTTTACTACAAAGGTCAGGCCGAGTATCGGTATTACCACAACCAGGAAGCCCGTTCTGCGCTGTTGCAGGCTCTTGAACTGGCCGGTGCAGACCACCTGCTCCGCGCCAACACCATCCAGAGTCTGGGCGACGTGCACGTGATGCTGGCCGAGTACGGGGCGGCGCGGCAGCGCTACGAAGAGGCCCTGCCCATCTACCGCCAGATCGGCGCCCGCCTGGGCGAAGCCAATTGCCACCTTGGTCTGGCAGATATTGAGCGTGCAACGGGCAACTATGCCGCTGCCGCAACACTCTACCGCCAGGCGCTGATCGTCTATGAGGATATCGGTATGCCTTTCAATATCGCTCTGGCCTGGCAACGCCTGGGCAACAACGCCAGAAGTGCCGGGGACACCCCTCAGGCCCGCGCCTGCTATCAAAAAGCGCTGGAGATCTTGGAGCGCATCGGCTCTCCGGTAGCGGAACAGGTTCGGGAAAGCCTCCGCGCGCTGTAGCGTTGCGCCACAGCCCCCACCATCCGCAGCCGCAGCACTGCCCAGGCGCGCAGCGCTGCGGCCTTTTCTCCCTCCCCAGGCGGAGAGGGCGCATAGCTCGCGGCGGCGTAAAAGGCGGCGATGCGCGCCGCCCCTTCCGCTGCCGCCCCCTCCAGCCGCGCCGCCAGCGCCCGCGCCGTCTCCTCCGGTGTGTCGCCCGGGCGCAGCGGCGCCGCCAGCCAGCGCCCCCAGCACCGCAAACGGCGATAGAGCGCCGCTGCCGCCGCCGGCGGGGTCAGCTCCTGCAAGGCCCACCAGTCGAGCACCAGCGCCGCGCCGCCAGCCGCCGCCAGCACCGCCAGCGCAACGAGCAGGACGGCCGCCCGCGGTCCCCTCTCCCGCCCGGCCACCTCCGGCGTCACCGGCGCCTTGTCCAGGCTCTCCCTCCCGCGCGTCCGCGCCGCCGCAGGGGCGCCGGCCAGGCGCGGCCGCTCCAGCGGCGGCTGCCCGCTCGTCGGCTCGAACTCGATCCAGCCATAGGGCGGAAAATAGACCTCGGCCCAGGCATGGGCGTCGGCGGCGGTGACGATGTAACGGGCATTGTCCGGGTCATAAGCGCCGCTGCTGTAGCCGACCACCAGCCGCGCCGGCAGGCCGGCCGCGCGCGCCAGCACAACCATCGCCGTGGCGAAATGGTCGCAATAGCCGCGCCGCAGGTCAAAGAGGAAATAGTCAACCACGTCGCGGCTGGCCGGGACCGGCGGCACGTCCAGGCTGTAGGGGATGCGCCGCAGGTAGGCTTCAATGGCGGCAGCCTGGTCGTAGGGCGTCGGTGCAGCGGCGGTCAGGTCGCGCGCCAGCGTCCGCACCCGCTCAGGCAGGCTCTCCGGCAGGGCCAGGTAGCGCTCCGTCACCCAGGCCGGATAGTCCGTCCCCGCCGCCCGCAGCTCTTCGATGCTGACGACGGGCACGAGCGACTCGGCGCGATAGACGCGCGCGGCGGCAGCATTGGAGAGGTCGGCTGCGCCGATGGAGACGCCAAAGAGGTCCTCCGGCGAACGCCAGGCGGCGTAGAAATCCTGGCTGGCGGTGACGAACGCGCCGGCGGCGTGGAGCAGCCCGCCCTGGTCGCTCACGACCTCTATGTTCTGGCGCACCACGCGCTGCCAGGGCAGGGTGGCCGTGATGAGCCGCTCGCCGCCCTCATAGACGGCCAGCTCGATCTCCCCGCTTGACCAGCCGCGGCTGCTGTAGCGGTCATAGGTCAGGCTGCGCCAGTAGTAGCGCGGGGGATCGCGCATGTCGGCGCGCAGGTCGTCGGTGGTGACGAACATCACCACCTGGCGAGAGAGGTCGGGAGGGGCGCCAGGCAGGTGACTGCGCGGCATGCCGACGACGAGCGCCTGGTCCAGCGCCAGCGCCTCCTCGCCGCTCAACCCGCCGCGCTGCGGCGGTTCGACGACGACATAGACCAGCACGCGCGGGCGCAGCCGCTCGATCAGGTCGCGCAGCGAGAACGGGGGGAGGAAGGCAGCCAGCAGCGCCAGCGCCAGTGAGAGGCCCAGCGACCAGAGCAGCAGCGGCGCGCGGATGTCCTCGTCGATCTCCAGCCGCGCCGCCTCCCAGCGGGCGCGGCGGCCCTTCTGCGCCCGCTGCGCCAGCAGGAGCAGCGCCGCCGCCAGCAGCGGCAGCAGGGCCAGGACAGGGGCTTTGCTGGCTGCCAGGCGGGTCGCCAGCAGGGCCATGGCCGGCGCGATGGCCCACCAGGGGCGGTCGTGGCGGCGCACCATCCAGGCGGCGAAAAAGGCCACCAGCCAGATCGCCAGCCCCCACAACAGGGCCAGCGCCACCGGGTCGAGCGCGCCGCCGCCAGCCAGCAGCCAGGCGCCCGCCCGCCCGGCCATCACCGCCACATCCTGGCCGACGGCAACGAGCACCTGCCAGGCGGCCGTCCAGTCAGGCGGCGCCCCGCCGGCGAGCCAGCCTCCCACCTGTGCGGCCAGGCTGGCGAGGGCGAGCCACAGCCTGGCCCCCAGGCGGCCCACGCGGGCCAGCGTCGCGGCCAGGCCCAGGAGTAGGCCCAGCGCGCCAACGCCACCGTCGGAGAGCCGGATGAGCGCGATCAGCCAGCCGGCAAACAGGCCCAGCGCGCCCAGCGTCAGCAGCAGGGGCATGTCCAGCGCAGGGAGAGTGGAAGCCAGCCCCCAGGCGACGCTGGCGGTCAGCACGAGCAGCAGCAGCAGCGAGAGGAGCGTCTGCGGCTCTGGCCGGAGGCGGCGGAGGGCGCGGCGCAGCGCGTCGCGGCCCGCGAGCCAGGTCGCCGCGCTCACGTCAGCACCCTCCAGACCGGGTCGAGCGGGGAGGGGAGGGGCCGCGCGGGGCGCGCCTGCGGCAGCCGTCGCCCGCGCGCGGCGGCGGCATAGAGGCCGCGCTGGTCGAGCATCGCATGGGTCATGACCGTGCAGGGGACGCCCAGTTCGGCCAGCAGCGCCTGCGCCGCGGCCAGGTCGCCGCTGCCGCCGTAAGAGACGGGGTCGAGCAGCAGGACGGAGGGCAGGGCGCCTCCCTCGATCAGCAGGACGAGCGACTCGATCCAGGAGCGCTCCAGCGAGGGGGTGAGGATGACCAGACTGGCCTGGCGGGCGATGGCGCCCTGCATGCGGGCGATGAGGTCGTCGAGAGGGCGGTCGCCGCGTTCGGCCTGGGCCAGCGCGCGCAGGATCTCCCAGCGCTGCGTGTCGCCCTCGCGCGGCGGCATCCACAGCGTCTCCCTGCCGTGCGCCGCCAGGCCGACAGCGCGGCCGGCGCGCAGGCCCTGGTCAGCCAGAGAGGCGGCCAGGATAACGGCGTGCTCGTCGGTGGCGTCCAGGCCGCGTCCCACCTGCACGCGTCCTTCCAGGTCGAGCAGCAGCCACCAGCTCGTGGTCGGCGGCGTGCCGTCGAAGAGGCGCACAAAGAGCGCGTCGTGGCGGGCGGTGGTGCGCCAGTGGATCCAGCGCAGGCTGTCGCCCGGCTGATACTCGCGCACGCCGGCGGCGCTGACGGTAAAGCGGGCCGCCGCGGCGGCTGTCCTCTCCTCGCCCGTCTGGAGCGGGCCACCCGGTGCGATGTGGATGGAGGGGAGATGGACGAGCGGGGGGAGGACAGTGAGGGAAGCCGTCGCCGGGTAGTGAACCGTGGCCGTGTAGAGGCCAAAGGGGTCGCCCGTCCGGAGCGTGGTCGGGCCGAGGGTAAAGAGGCCGCGGCGGATGCAGATCGCGCGGCTCTGCCAGCGCAGCGAGCGCCGCCCGCCGAGGGTCGTGACCAGGCCGCCATAGTCGCCGGGCATGGTGGAGTGGGCGGTCACCTCGACCCACAGGGCAGGGAGGGGGCTGTCGTTGCGCAGCGTGAAATGCTCTTCGACACGCGAGCCGACCTGGAGCAGGCCGGTCTGCGCCCGGCGCTCCAGGTGCAGGCCGGCGATCAGGATGCGCGTCCAGAGGTAGGTGAGCAGCCACAGTCCGCCCAGGCCGACCAGCAGCACCCACCAGCCGCGGTAGGGCACGGCCATCTGGAGGAGCAGCAGCAGGGCGACCAGTGCCGGCAGGAGGCGCGTTTCCAGGCGGATGCGGACCTGCGTTTCCATCTACGTTGACTCGACGCCGGGCACGGGCAGGCTGTCCAGGATCGAGGCGATGACGTCAACGGCCTGCACATCGCGCAGGCGCGCGGCGGGGGTCAGGATGAGGCGGTGGGCCAGGGCGTAGGGGGCCAGGAACTTGATGTCGTCGGGCAGGACGTGGTCGCGGCCCAGCATCGCCGCGCGGGCCTGGCCGGCGCGGTAGAGGGCCAGGCTGCCGCGCGGGCTGGCTCCCAGCATCAGGTCGGGGTGCTGGCGGGTCTGGTTGATCAGTTGGACGATGTACCTTTCCACCGCTGGCGCGACATAGACAGAGCGGACCGCCTCCTGCGCGCTGGCAAGCTCATCGGCGGAGGCGACCTGTTCCAGTTGAGTGATGGGGTGGTGGAACTGTTGCCGTCTCATGATGTCGATCTCGTCCTGCGGGGCAGGGTAGCCCAGGTGAACACGCAGCAGGAAGCGGTCGAGCTGGCCTTCGGGGAGAGGAAACGTGCCCTGGTACTCGATGGGGTTGAGCGTGGCCTGGACCATAAAAGGGTGGGGGAGGGGGTAGGTTTTGCCGTCGACAGTGACCTGGCGCTCTTCCATGGCTTCGAGCAGCGCGGCCTGGGTTTTGGGCGTGGCGCGGTTGACCTCGTCGGCCAGGACGATCTGGGCCATGACGGGGCCGGGGCGGAACTCGAACTGGCGAGTGGCCTGGTTAAAGATCGAGACGCCGGTGATGTCGCTGGGGAGGATATCGGCGGTGCACTGGATGCGGCTGAAGGAGCAGCCGATAGAGAGAGCCAGGCTGCGCGCCAGCATCGTCTTGCCGACGCCGGGCACGTCTTCGATGAGGAGGTGACCCTGGCCCAGAAGGGCGACAACGGCCAGTTCGACAGCGGCGCGTTTCCCCACCATGACCCTTTCGACGTTAGCGATGACCCGTTCGGCGAACTGTTGGACGTGAGACATGAGACTCCTATTCGTTAAAGATTTCGTGATACCCCTGATCGAGCTCCTCGTCGCTCAGGTGGGTATAGCGCTGAGTGGTGACGATGCTACGGTGGCGGGCCAGTTCCTGGGCCAGGCGGATATTGCCGCCGGTGCCGCGCAGGACGATGGTGACGAAATAGTGGCGGAAAGTGTGGGGGGTAATAGCGCCGCGCGCCTGACGGCCCAGGACGCGCACCGCCCACTGTTCGACGATCTTTTCGGCGGCGCGGGGGGAGAGGGGGAGGACCTTTTTGCCTGCGCCGCGGTCGTGGCGAGCAAAGAGGGGCAGGCCGCGCAGGGGGCGGCCCTGGGCGCCGTCGAGTTCGGCGCGGGCTTCCAGGTAGGCCTGGAGATAGTGCAGGCTGCGGGCGGAGAAGCGGACGATAGCCTCCTGACCGCCCTTGCCCAGGACCGTGGCGCGGGCCTCGTGCCAGTCGACGTTGCCACGGAGCAGGCTACAGGCTTCGGCGATGCGGAGGCCGCTGTCGGCGAGGGTAAAAAGAAGAGCTCTATCTCTCAAATTGCGCAGGACGGCCAGCGGGTCGGCGGGGTTGGCTGGGGCGGCCTGGGCGGCTGCCTTGAGGATGCGGTCGATCTCGTCGCGGGGGAAGGGGGGCAGGCGGGTGGCTTCACGGCGTGAGCGGCGCTGGCGGAGCTGTTTGATGGCGGCCATACTGACGGCGGCCCAGTCCTCGGCAGCGACATGCTCGTAAAAGCCGTTGATGGCGGTCAGGTAGAGCTTTTCGGTGGCGACGGCATAGCGCTGGTGCAGCGTCTCGATGAACCAGGCCATCCATTCGGGGGCGATGTGGGCTATGGGCGTTGTGGTTGGCGAGACGCCGTGCTGCTGGAGGGTATCAGCGAAGCAGCGGGCAGCCTGGGCATAGGAACGGTGAGTGAGGGCGCTGCGGCTTTGGGCGACAGCGTCCAGGTAGTGGTCGAGGGCTTGTTGGATAGTTGGGTTCATGTGTGCAAGTGTGCAAGTTTGCAAGTGTGCAAGTGTGCAAGTAATGGTTCGGATAATATAAACTATCCGAATCTTTGCAGGACCATTATAACCGCCTTTTGCCGGGCTGTCAAGCCCTTTCTCTTTCCAGTCGAATGGGGTTTAGCGTTTTCCAACTGTCATTCTGAGCGAGCCGCCGAAGGCGGCAAAGCGAAGAATCTCGTTAACTCGTTAACGGGATCAGAATGACATATACATACGCATTCTTTGCACAAAGCTGGCAACCGTGTTACAATCGCCTTCTGTGCACAAGGTGAAGTATGAGCAAAACTGGCGAAAAAATTGTCCTCGCTCTCTCCGTGGCGCTGATCGTCGTGTCCTGCTTGACCGGCGGCGTGCTGACGCAGCGCCTCCTGCACTACCGCCAGCAAGCGGCCGCCAGAGGCCCGATGCGCATCTTCTGGGAGGCCTGGTACGCCCTCGAGGAGAGCTTCTACGGCGAGCTTCCCTCCCCCCAGACCCGCACCTACGGCGCCATCCGCGGCGCGCTGGCCCAGTTGAATGACCCGTATACAATTTTTCTTGAACCACAACCTACTACGGCAGAAAGAGATCGCCTCGCCGGCGCCTACGGCGGTATCGGCGCCGATCTGTGGTACGACGACAGCGGCGCGGTGGTGCTCTCCCCCTACCCCGATTCCCCCGCCGCCACCGCTGGCGTCCGCCCCGGCGACCTGCTGCTCGAGATCGACCATCAGACCGTTGCCGGCCTGACATTGAACGACATCCAGACCCGCCTGCGCGGCGAGGTCGGCAGCCAGGTCACGCTGACCCTTTCCCGCCCCCCTACCCCGCCGTTCGAACTGACCATCACCCGCGCCGAGATCCGTGTCCCCAGCCTCTCTTACCGCCTCCTGGAGCAAAACCCTTCTATCGGCTACCTCCACATCACCTCTTTCACCGCGCACACCGCCGAAGAGACAGAGAATGCCATCGCCGCGCTCCTGGACGGCGGAGCAACCCGCCTGGTGCTCGACCTGCGCGATAACGGCGGCGGCCTGATCCAGCCGGCCCGCGACGTGGCGGACCTGTTCCTCGACGAGGGCGTGCTGATGTTCGAAGTGCGGCGGTCGAGCCCGGAAGAGGTGTTCTACAGCCGCGACGGCGGCCCCGCCGCTGACCTGCCTCTTGTCGTCTTGGTCAACCACTCCACCGCCTCGGCCTCAGAGATCGTCGCCGGTGCGATCCAGGCGCGCCAGCGCGCCCTTCTCATTGGCGAGCCGACCTACGGCAAAGGCTCGGTTCAGCTTATCTTCCCCCTCTCCGATGGCTCCTCTCTCCACGTCACGTCCGCCCTGTGGCTGCTGCCCGACCATCAGCCTATCGCTGCGGACGGACTGCTGCCCGACATTGTGGTTGCAGCAACAGAAGGCCAAGACGCTCCGCTGGAGCGTGCAATCCGATATTTTGAGACAGGTGAATAGAGATGAAGACTGTGCTCCGTGTCCTGCTGGTTCTGGCCCTGCTGTTTTTCACAGGGCTCATCGCGTTCGCTGCCGGTTTTGGGGTCTCGCAGCTCATCGGCCCGCGCGTCGAGCTGAGCCAGGTGCTGACCCCTGCCATACCCACTTCCCCGCCGACAACTTTCCCCACGCCTCCACCCCCGGCCAACACTGACGAGGAGACCTTCCAACTGTTCTGGGAGGTCTGGGAGATCGTCCAGCGCGAGTTCTACGGCGAGCTGCCCGACATGCAGACGGTCACCTACGGGGCAATCCGCGGCATGCTGGAGACGCTGGACGACGAATACACCTCGTTCATCGAGGCAGACATTGCGGCCGTCACGCGCGAAGATGCCAGCGGCTCCTTCCAGGGCATCGGCGCTTTCGTGCGCATGCGCGACGACGGCGAGCTGGAGCTGGTCAGCATCATCCCCAACTCGCCCGCTGAGGCAGCCGGCCTGATGAGCGGAGATCGCGTGCTCCAAGTCGACGGGCACTCGATTGTCGGCCTGGGTGTCTACGAGGCCATTGCCTTGATCCGTGGGCCTGCGGGCAGCCAGGTGACGCTGCTCATCGAACGGCCCGGTCAGCCCGAACTGTTCGAGGTGACCATCACCCGCGCCCGCATCGAGATTCCCCTGGTCGAGAGCGAGATGTTGGAGGGCAACGTCGCCTACATCCGCCTGACCGAGTTCAGCGCCACGGCAACAGCGCAGATGGAAAGCGCGCTGGAAGAGATGATGGCCCAACAGCCCGTCGGCCTGATCCTGGACCTGCGCGACAACCCCGGCGGCTGGCTCGACCAGGCAGTCAGCGTGGCGGACCTCTTCCTGGGAGAAGGCATCGTCCTCATCGAGCGCGGCTCCGATGGCAGCGAGCAGGTCTTTCGCTCGCACGACGGCCAGCCCTATGAGAGCATCCCGCTCGTGGTCCTGGTCAACGGCGGCAGCGCCTCGGCCTCCGAGATCGTCGCCGGCGCGATCCAGGCCCGCGGACGCGGTATTCTCATCGGCGAGCAGACTTTTGGCAAGGGCTCTGTCCAGCGCCCCTACACCCTCTCGGACGGCTCTGAGCTGCGGGTGACCATCGCTCGCTGGTATACTCCCAACGACGTGGCCATCCACGGCGAGGGCCTGGCGCCCGACATCGAGGTTGTTCTGCCGGAAACGCTCGAGCCCGGACAGGACCCGCAGTTGGAGCGGGCGGTGCAATACCTGTTGAGCGGAGAATAAATTGAGCGGGATCAAGGTCATCGCCCGCAATCGCAAGGCGACTCACGACTATCTCATCGAAGAGCGCTTCGAGGCCGGCCTGGTGCTGACCGGCACGGAGATCAAGTCGATCCGCGCCGGGCGGGTCAATCTGCGCGAGGGGTATGTGCAGGCGCGGAACGGCGAGTTGTGGTTGGTCGGCGTCCACATCGCCCCTTATGACCCGGCCGGCCGCCAGGGGCACGACCCGCTGCGCCCGCGCAAGCTGCTCCTGCACCGCCACGAAATCAACCGCATCATTGGCCGCATGCAGGAGCGCGGCTATACGCTGATTCCCCTCCAGCTCTACCTGAAGGAAGGACGGGCCAAGATCGAAATCGCCCTGGGGCGCGGCAAGCGCAAATATGACAAGCGCGAGGCTATCCGCAAGCGCGACACCGAGCGCGAGATCCACCGTCACTGGAAAGAGTACGGGGAGAAGGAATGAAGTGCCCCACCCCACTCATCGTCGACGGCCAGCGCCTCTTTTCGATCCGCCAGATCAACAACCTGCCGCAGGAACAGAAAGAGGCCATCTACCGCGCCCTGATCCCGCCTGAGGCGCTGCTGCGCTTTGGCGTTCCGCTCTCGCTGACCGACGACGAGGGGCATTCTCTCCTTTCCTGTAAATGCGAACGGGGCACCGGTTCGCTGACCCTGGCCCTGCGCCACCGCTGGGACTTTCCAGACCCCGTGCTCTACCTGGAAATGACCGACACGCCCAACAATCAACTCGAGGTGCTGCTCTTTATCGTCAACGACCCCGAATCAGAGCGTTTCGACGTCGACTGCATGCCCGATGGCCGGCCCACCAATTTTGGGGTCGATTGCCGCAATGTGGCGGAGGAAGTGCGGGCCATGCAGGCCGGCCTGGCGCCGGCCCAGGTGCGCCACGGCGCCCGCCTGACAAGGCGGCTGATCCCCCGCTTTGAGGAGTTTGTCTGCCAGCTCGGCCATGACCGCTTCCACATTCAGCCGCTGGCCTACCACAATGCCATTCTCTTCGAGCGCTGCGGGTTTGCCTACACGCTGGGTCAGGGCAAGATGGAGTGGATTCACAAAGAGTTTGCCCCAGGCGGCATCCTGCACCGTCGCCTGGACGGCTCGACGCCTTTCCGCCAGCCGGAGGCGGCCAACAGCGTACGCGGCCGCTCGTGGGCCATCCACGACGGCATCCTCGGCGAGCCGTTTGCCAACGTGCGCATGTACAAGCGTGTCGGTGTCCATGCTGGCGTCTGTACATATCCAGATGCTGCCTGGTAGGCTTGACAGAACCATCGGGCAGCGTTATAATCCCAGTCGCCCGGTCAAAAAGCCGGGCACTATCTTGCCCACCTGCGGCAGAGGTGAAGTGTGAGCGAAGAGCAAACAGAAGAAATCCGGCCCACGTCAATCTCACAACTGCGGCCCAAGATGCGGCTGGAAGGGGTCGTGCGGCGCACCGAGCTCTACGGCGCCTTTATCGACCTCGGCCTGGAACGAGATGGCATGGTGCACATCTCCCAGTTGAGCGACCGGCGCGTGGACAAGGTCACAGACGTGGTCAAAGAGGGCGACCGCGTGACGGTCTGGGTGACCGATGTCGACCCCAAGCAGGGGCGCATCGCCCTGACCATGGTCGAACCGCCCCAGGTCGAGTGGCGCGATCTCAAGGAGGGCCAGGTCTACACAGGCCGCATCATCCGCATGGAGCGCTATGGCGTCTTTGTGGACATCGGCGCCAGCCGCCCCGGCCTGCTCCACAACCGCGAAATGGGCGGGCGTGTAGTCAGGGACCCCTCCGAGCTGTTCCGCGTTGGCGACGAGGTCGAGGTGCGCATCACAGCACTGGACCGGCAGAAGAGGCGCATCGATCTGACGATGGAAGACCGGATCGACACGTCCTCTGACGAGGACGAGGAAGACGAAGAGGAAAGGCTGACCGCGCTCGAACTGGCTTTCCGTCGCGCCGAAAAGGGCGAGCGCCGCCCCAGGAAACGCTCCCGTCCCGTCGAGACGCGGCGCGGCGTCCGCACAGCACAAGAGGACATTTTCCGCCGCACGCTCGAACAGCACGGCGATGAGCGCAGCCTTTAGAACGCCCCAAGCTGGCAGCGGATGATCTTGATCCCCAGGGCCTCTGCTGCCGCCGCGACCTCCATTCTGGCGATTCGTAACAACGAGGCTATCTCCCAGGCGCTCGCGCAAGGGAGCCTGCCCTCGTCCAGCCTTTCGCCGATGGCCTGTTCCAGCGCAGGGGGAACATTGGCCATCGCTGTGACGATCTTGTGCTCTCCTGTTGCCTTGGGGCCATAACCAAAGAGGCCCAACTGGCAGCGGGTCAGGCGGATGCCAGCCTCATCAGCCGCCCGGCCGATCGCCTCCGGCGGCACGCCCGCCTCCGCCGCGACGCGAAAGGCCGCAGCGCAGGTCAGCTTGCCATCTGCGTCGAGATGGCGATGGATGGATTGCAGGACGTTTTCGTTCATGTTCTCCTCGCGTATCGCATATCGCGTATCGCATATCGCGTATCGCAAATCGCGTATCGCTTATCGCATATCGCGTATCGCGTATCGCTTATCGCAAATCGTGGGTCGCTGATCGCAAATCGTGGGTCGCTGATCGCAAATCGTGGGTCGCGCGGCGGATGGCGCTGAGGTTGCCCCACGGAGCGACAATGGGGACAACACAGCCGGTGCCCAGGATGAAGCGGCGTCCGCCGGTCTGGGCGATGGCGTCTTGCGCCTCGGCTTCGACTTGCTCCGGCGTGCCGCGCACGAGCGTCTCCCAGCGCGCCAGCCCGCCGCAGACCGCGCCCGGGAAAAGGCGCTGCCCCTCGGCCAGCGACGGGCCGCTCTCGCGGTCGTGCCAGTTGAGCACCTGGACGGGGTAATCGACCACAGCCGTAAACATCACCTCGCTGCCGTGCAGATGGAGGAGGTTCAGCCAGAGGTCGCCGGCTGCTTCCAGGATGCGCAGGTCATAGGGCCGCCCAAAGGCCATATATTCCGCCTCGCTGAGCAGGCTGTACTGGGCATGCTGCACAGCGTAAAAGATGCCAGCAATGCCCGTTTCCTTCGCCGCTTCGATGAAGCGAATCGTCGAGGCAGTGATGCGCTCCAGGCCAGCATGGAGCTGTTCGGGATGACGGCGCAGGTACAGCAACATGCGCTCGCCGCCGGCCAGGTTTTTGGCCTGGGCCAGCGGGCTAAAGATCGTCTGCACGACGGGCGTTTGCGGGCCAAGTTCTCCTGTGATCATCTCCAGACAGCGCAGTTGCTCGCCCAACGCGCCCTGGCGGGGATCGAGAAGCGGCAGGCTGCCCCAGTCATCAGGCCCATGCACGGCCCGCACCGTGTACTCGCGCGTGCCCTCCACGTTGCCGCGCCACTCGTCCCGCACGCCCCAATCCTGGAGGCAGAAGGAGCTTGCCGGCGTGACTTTGACCAGGTCGAGATCAAAGGCGCGCTGAAAGCGCAGCGTCGCCGCAGCCAACCCTTCTGCTGTGCGATCATCCCCTGGACAGTGCTGCCACAGAGCGACAGGGATGCGGTCGACTGCCTCCCCGGCAATGGCCCGCTCCAGCCGTTCACGTTTGCTCAAGGTGTTCATCTCTGAACCTCCACCTGGAAAAGAGGCACAAAAGGATCGCCAAACCCCGCCGGCGTAATCGGCTGGTTGCCGCGATGAACGGCGACGCCCACCGTGTACACGCCCGGCGCAAAATCATCCCCCAGCCAGAAAGCATAGGGGTCGCGCACGATCTCGCCGCGCGACCAACGCCATGTGGGATAGCGACCCACGGCCGGCGGACCGGAAGCCATCCCCTCGACCTGGCCATCCGCACCGACAATGACCACGGTCACAACCAGATCGTCTGGATGGCGCCGCTCGGCTCGCCAGAAAAGGGTCAGACGCAAAAAGCCGGACGCGTCTGTCACCGCGCCAGGTGTGTTATAGCCCAGGAGCGCTACCTGTCCATCATAGACCGCGCCGACCTCTTCCATCTCCAGGCTGCTCACCGGCGGCGGGCGGCGGGCAGGCAGCACCTCGACCGGCACCTGCAGCACAACCGTCTCTCCCGCCGCTCCTCCCTCCATCACCACCGGCAGGCGACGGCCATCGGCCAGTGTGTACAGCCCCACTTCCAGCGTGTACTCTCCCGGCGGCGTGCCAGGGTGAATCCGCAGGCGATGGGTATCCCACACGTAGCGATCGGTTGGCCAGCGGGTCGTCGGCAGCCCGCCAGGATTGAGTGCGTCCGACTGCCCCCACGAGATGGCCGAGGGGTAGGTCAGGTGGACAAAGGATTGATAGTTCGTGTCCAATGGCCGCAGCGCCCGCCAGTAGAGGGTGATGGTCAGCTCCTCGCCGGAGCGCACCCGCTGGCGGGGCAGGTCATAGCCCAGGAACTCGATCTGCCCCCCCAGTATAGCGTGCTGACTGTAACGGGCGGCCTGGGCCTGGCCCGGCGGCGAACGGTAGTAGAACCAGCCCGGCTGCGCCTCACCGAGCAGCCGCAGCAGGACGAACATCAGCAGCGCCCCACCCATCCAGGTCGGCATCGAGCGGGCCGTCTGTTCGGATGGGCGAGCCTGCACAGGGTGCGTCCGCAGCAAGGCCAGCAGGAGCACGGCCAACCCGCTGGCGGCGATCCCCCAGCCAGCGCGGCGCGGCGGCGTGTCCGCAAAGCGGAGCAGCACCTGGTGTTCGCCTGCTGGGACCCTGACGGTAACGAAACCTTCCGGGTGGCCGATTTCGATGGGCACCGCCTCGCCATTGACCGTGGCCTGCCAGCCGGGAAAGTACAGCGTATAGACGCGCAGGATCAACCCGCCCTCGCTCACGACGCGGAAGCGGTCATGGGCCGGGCCATGCTCCAGCACCTCGACCACGGCACCGGCAGGCAAAGTCGCCCGGTTGACCTTGTCGATCGGGCCCGTCCCCAGGTAAGAGGCGACCAGGCTCTCTTGCGGGCGCAGATCGACCTCTACCGTGCGCGGCAAAAAGTCGCCTGTAGAAGTCGTGCCGAGAACCTTGCCCTGCAACTCAAACCGAACGATGCCGGCAGGAGACGTGTCGCCAAAGTCAGCAGACCAGGGGGGCGGGAAGACGGTGGGCAGCGCCAGCAGCAGCAGGCCCAGGACGACGCCCGCCAGCGCAGCCGGTCGCCAGCGCCCGGCGGGCAGCAGGGCGACAGCCGCTCCTGCGCTAACAGCCAGGGCCAGCGCCGCCGGTCCCAGCAGGCGCCAGGGAAATTGCAGGTAGGCCATCGGCGAGATGGCCTCCCATAACGGCAAAGAGGACGGTGTGATGAGGAAAAGCAGGCCGGCGCCCAGCAGGGCAAAGAACCACAGCGCCCGGCGCCCGGGCGTCGTCGGCCTGAAGCCCGCTGCCGTGCCTGCCAGCGCCAGCAGCCACTGGCCCAGGCCGACGTTGAAGCGGTAGTGAGGCGCGGTCGCCCCCAGGTCGATGCGGCGCGAGGGGGCCAGCAGCTCGCCCAGGGCGACAAAGTGGTTGCGGAAATCAAAGTGGCCCGCCCCTACCACCGTCAGCCGCACCTGATCGAGTTCCAGCAGCATGGGCAGCCAGAAAAAGGCGCTGAGGGTCAGGCCCAGCAGCAGCGCCAACAGCCCCCGCCCTGCCCCCTGGCGCGCCCCCTCGACGCCAGCCTGCCACAGCAGCGCCGCCAGCAGAATGCCCAACCCCAACGGGCCGAGCAGATTGTGGCTGGTCAGCAGCGCCGCAGTGAGCATGGCCATGCCGAACAGCGCAGGCCGCCCCCCGCGCCCGGCCAGTCGCCGTTGGACAAAGAGTGCCAGCGGCAACAGCCCTACGGCGAAGCACTCGGCCAGGTCACCGCGGGCATGCGGATCGATGAACAGCACATAGGGCGCAAAGAGAAACGCTGCCGCGCTCACCATCCCCGCCTCCGCGCCGAACAGGTCGCGGACCAGGGTGTAGCACCCCACCCCACCCAGGAGCAGCGCCAGCACAAAGACCGCTTTGACCCCCGCCACAATGTCCAGGCCCGGCAACAGGGAAAAGAGCGCCGCCAGGTGATAGGTCAGCGGGGCATAGTAGTTGAAGATGGGGTAGCCATAGCCGTAGTAGAAATCGGGCGCCCAGCGGGGATAGAGCACGCCGCCCTGCCAGCAGGACAGCAGCTCGGCAGCGCGCAGGACGTGCAGCTCGGCGTCCGTGTCGCGCGGCAGGCCCGGCCGCGCCAGAAACGGCCAGGCCGCCAGCAAGACAAGCAGCAGGACGACGATCGCGTATCGCTTATCGCCTGTCGCATCCTGCCTGTGATTAGACGACGTTGTACTCAATGCGCGTATCCGCCCCCTGGAAACGGTCGATGTAGAGCGACGAAATGTCCAGCGTGTGTGCCCGTCCGTCCAGAATCTCTTCTGCCAACAGCAGCCCGCAGATGGGGCCGTGCATAAAGCCGTGCCCGCTGAAACCGCCGACGCAGTAGAACCCCTCGACCTGGGGGATGCGTCCCAGGATGGGGTGCGCGTCCGGCGAGACCTCGTAGAGGCCAGCCCAGTGGCTGGCCAGCCCCGCCTTTTCCAGGATCGGCAGGCGCGCCATCGCCGCCTCCAGATGGGTCAGCTCCCATTGGAGATCGACCGACTGGTCAAAGCCTACAGGCTCGTTGGGGTTCGACATGCCGGTGAGGATGCCGGGCCCTTCGCGGTGGAAGTAGAGCGATTGGGCAAAGTCAATGACGAAGGGAAAATCGGGGGGGATTTCTGAAATGGGCCCGGTGACGACGATCTGGCGGCGCACGGGGACGATAGGGATGTCGACGCCAGCCATCCTGCCGACCTGGCCGGCCCACGGCCCGGCAGCGTTGACAACCACGGGGGTAGCGACCTCGCCCCGGTTGGTGATGACGCCGCGCACCCGTCCCCCTTCGACGCGGATGCCCAGCACCTCGACATCGTTGAGCAGGCGCGCCCCCCGCCGTCGCGCGCCGCTCACGTACCCCTGCACCACGCCGTTGGGGTCGGCCAGGCCGTCGCCAGCGTGAAAAGAACCGCCGCGCACGCCCGCCATGTTGAGCAGCGGCACCATGCGGGCGATCTCGTCTGCTTCGAGCCATTCCGTGGCAACCCCCAGCCGGTTCTGCATGGCGATGTTCTGCCGAAAGACCCGCTCGTCCTCTTCTTCGGTGATCAGGAAGAGATAGCCGCAATAGCGCAGGTCGATAGGCTGGCCCAACTCTTCCTCGAAGCGGGCCAGCATCGGCAGGCTGAGCAGCGAAAGGCGGACGTTGATCTCGGTGCCGAACTGGTAGCGGATGCCGCCGGCGCACTTGCCGGTGGCCTGGATGCCAAAGAACGACTCTCGTTCCAGCAGCAGCACGTCGCGGCAACCGCGCAGGGCCAGGTGATAGGCAGTGCTGACCCCCATCACTCCGCCGCCGATGATCACCACCTCAGCCGATTTCTGTAGCTCCATGTTCCCTCCCCAAATCGATAGCGGCGCCTTGAGAAACATTGCCTGTCTGCAAGATCAACACAGCCCCCACGATCAGGACGCCTCCTGCCACCTGTAGGCCCTCCAGCCGCTCGCCGAGCACGGCCCGGCCGAGCAGCATGGCCACGGCTGGCTCCAGCGTCGCCACGATGCTGGCGTGGCTGGCCGGCACGCGGCGCAGTGCCGCGTTGAAGGCCACGCCCCCGCCGAGCGTCGGCAGGAGGGCCAGCGCCAGGGCCCACAGTGCCGCTGCCGGCACCGTCACAGCGCGGAGCAGATCGGCGGGCTTTTGCAGCGGCAGCAGAAAGAGCGCGCCGATGCCCAGCGCATAGGCCAGCGTTGTCAGCGCCGAGTAGCGGCGTTGCAGCGCTTTGCTAAAGAGCGTGTACGTGCCGTAAGCGATCCCCGCTCCCAGCCCCAGCAGGATGCCGACGGCGTCGAAATGGACCGCCCCCAGGTCATAGGCACGGCTGACCAGGGCGCAGCCGCTGACGGCCAGGAGCAACGCAGCAAGCTTGGAGCGGGTGACCGGCTCCCCCGCAAACAGCGTATCGAACAGCGTCACCCAGATCGGCGCTGTGTACATCAACACCGCGGCGATGCCCATGCCGGTGCGCTCGATGGCGTAAATGTAGACGATGTAAAATGCCGCCACGCCGAACAGCCCAAAAGGGACGAAAAGCGCCAGGTCGCGCCGCGCCAGGCGCAGCGCAGCGGGCTGCCACCAGCCGAGCGCTGCCAACAGGATCAACGCAGCGAGCGCGGCGCGGAGAAAGGCAATGGTCAAAGCAGGCAGCTCATAACCCGCCAGGCGGCGGTAAAAGAGGCCCAGCGTGGCCCACAACACCGCCGCGACAAGGGCCAGCGCATAACCGTGAAAGCGGCTCTTCATCGCCGCGGAAGTGTAACATGAAAAGAGCGAGGAATCAAGTAGGACAACTGCCAGAGGTGTCCGTTGTCATTCTGAGGATCTGTTGACGAATCAACCAGAGACGGTTACAATACAGCCCAATTCCTATGCAGAGACAAGATCACAACCGCAACTTGCAGACTGCGCTGGCTGCCCTTGCCCTTCTCGTGCTGGCCTGCAGCCTGCCTGCCCCGCCCTTGCTGACTCCTATCCCCTTCCCGCCAACAGCGACTCCGGCGGCAACGCCAACCGCCACGCCGACGCCATCCCCCACTCCCACCCCCACCCCGCTCCCCTCTGACCTGCTGCGGCTGGGTCAGGAGGCGCTCTTTGTCGGCGACGATGAGGAAGCGGCGCGCGCGTTCCAGGCTGCCAGCGCCGCCACAGCCGACGAAGCCATCGCCGCCCAGGCGCTGTTGGGATTGGGGCAGAGCCATCTGGCAGGGGAACGGCATGCCGAGGCCGCTGTCGCCCTGCAAGAGTTGCTGGCGCGCTATCCGGCCTCGTCACAGGCCCACCAGGCCCACTTTTTCCTGGCCGAGGCGCTGGCCGGCAGCGGCGACACCCAGACGGCGGTCGCTCACTATCAGGCTTATCTGGAAGGCGGCACAGCTATCCCCTCCTATCTCTACGAGCGCATCGGCGAGACGCTGTGGGCTGGTGGAGATTATACGGGCACCGTCGCCGCCTATGAGGCGGCTATCGCCGCAACGGATGACCTCTCTTTTCAGGTCGGCCTGCGCGAAAAGCTGGCCCTGGTCCATACCGCCTGGCTCAACTTTGACGCTGCGCTGGCCCAGTACGGGGCCATCCTGGAACGGGCGCAGATCGACGACTACCGCGCCCGCATTGCCCACCAGATGGCGCAGACCTATCTCCTGGCCGACCGCCTTGATGAGGGATACGCGCTGCACCAGGAGGTCGTCTACACCTACCCCACCAGCCCCTGGGCCTACGAGTCGCTGGTGGTCCTGGTCGAGGCGGGCATCCCGGTCGACGACCGGACGCGCGGCATTGTCGACTACTACGGCGGCGCCTATGGCCCGGCAGTGACTGCGCTCTACCGTTACATCGAGTCCAATGCCGATCACCTGGGCGATGCCCACTATTACGCAGCCATGGCGCATCTCAAGGCTGGCAGCCCGGCGCTGGCGGCGTCCCAGTTTCAGGTGTTGGTGGAGACCCACCCGGAGAGCACTTTCTGGGGCGATGGCTGGATGGGCTGGGCCGAGGCGCTGCGTCAGCAGGGTGACCTGGAAGGAGCCGTGGCAACCTACCGCGCCTTTGCCGCGGCGGCGCCCGCTCACGCCCGCGCGCCGGAGGCGCTGTGGACAGCGGCGCAGCTCATGGAGCGCTCCGGCGACCTGGTCGCCGCAGCGGAAGCCTACGGCGACTGTCAGGCGGCGTTCCCCGGCTCGGACTATGCGGCTGCGTCGCTGCTGCGCGCCGGGCTGTTGCGCTATCGCCTGGGTGATTTGGAGGCAGCAATCGCCGACTGGCAGACGCTCGGCGCGGCCTATCCGGCCTCGACGGAGCGGCCGGCGAGCCTGTTCTGGCTGGGCAAAGCCTATCTGGCCGCCGGACAACCGCTCTCGGCAACAGCAGCCTTCAGCCAGACGGTGCAGACAAATCCCCTGGGCTATTATGGCCTGCGCGCTGCCGACCTGCTGGCCGATCCGCTGGCCGAACCTTTCCCCGTTGTGGGCTATGTCCCACTGCAGGACCCCGCCGCCGACCAGGCTGCGGCGGAAGACTGGCTGGCGTCCTGGCTGGGGCTGAGCGGGAGCGAGGGCATAGGCGAGCTGGACGCGACGCTGGCTGCCGATCCTCGCCTGCAACGCGGACTGGAATTGTGGGGCCTGGGCTGGCGCGAGGAGGCCAAAGCCGAGCTGGAGGCGCTGCGCCGCGCCACGGTTGGCGACGCGCTGGCGCAATACCGCCTGGCGCTCTTTTTCCGCGATCTGGGCCTCTACCGCTCTTCGATCCTGGCGGCCAACAACGTGATTCGCCTCTCGCCTGCCGCCACGCCGCTCGACGCGCCGCCCTTCCTGGCGCGGCTGGCCTATCCGGTCTATTACCAGGACCTGGTTCTCTCCAATGCCCTTGCCGAGAACCTGCCGCCGCTGCTCGTCTTTGCGCTTATCCGTCAAGAGAGCCTGTTTGAGGGCTTTGCCACCTCATCCGCTTACGCCCATGGGCTGATGCAGGTGATCCCCTCCACGGGCGCGTCCATCGCTGCGCAGTTGGGCTGGCCGCCCGGCTACGAGACCGCCGACCTCTACCGCCCTCTGGTCAGCGTGCGTTTTGGGACGTGGTATCTGGCTCGTCAGCGGGACGCCTTCGACGGGCGGCTGGACGTGGCGCTGGCGGCCTACAACGGCGGTCCGGGCAACGCCGCGCGCTGGCTGGAAAGCGACCCCGATCTCTTTTTCGAGGCCATCACGTTGAGCGAAACCCAGAGTTACCTGCGCCTGATCCGCGAGCATTACGCAGTCTACGCGGCGCTCTATGGTCAATAAGTATGCAAGTATGCAAGTATGCAAGTATGCAAGTGTGCAAGTATGCAAGGAAGCAACGCTACCTACTTGCCACTTGCCTACTTGCCACTTGCCTACTTGCAAACTTGCCCACTTGCAAACTTGCCCACTTGCTGTATACTGTGCCCCATGCTTAACGAACAACCCGTACCCCATACCCTGATCATCGGCGCTGGCATTGCCGGCATGCAGGCGGCGCTCGACCTGGCGAACGCTGGCCGCCAGGTCTACCTGGTCGAGCGGCTGCCCTCTATCGGCGGGCGCATGGCTCAGCTCTCGGAGACATTCCCCACGCTGGACTGCTCGCAGTGCATCCTCACCCCGCGCACGGTCGAGGTTGGCCATCACGAGAACATCCACCTCATCACCTACGCAGAGGTCGAATCGATCAGCGGGGAGGGGGGAAACTTTCACGCCCGCATCCGTCGCCACGCCGCCTACGTCGATTGGGAAAAGTGCACGGGCTGCGGTCTGTGCCAGGAAAAGTGTCCGCAGAAAAAGATCCCCGCCGAGTTCCAGCGCAAGATCGGCCCGCGCAAGGCCATCTACACCCTCTCGCCGCAGGCTGTGCCCAACAAGCCGGTCATCGACCGCGACAACTGCACCTACTTCCAAAAGGGCAAGTGCGGCGTCTGCGCCAAAGTCTGCCCGGTAGGGGCGATCGACTATGAGCAGCAAGACACTTTCCTCGAGATCGACATCGGCGCCGTGATCGTGGCGACCGGCTTTGACCTCTACGACCTGGAAAAGCTCACCGAGTACGGCGGGGGACAGGTGCCCGACGTGATCGATGCGCTGGCCTTTGAGCGCCTTCTTTCCGCTTCAGGACCAACTGCTGGCAAAGTGCGACGCCCCTCCGACGGCAAGGAGCCGAAGGAGGTTGTGTTCATTCAGTGCGCCGGTTCCCGCGAGCCGGAGCGACACATGCCGCACTGCTCCAAGGTCTGCTGTATGTACAGCGCCAAGCAGTCGATCCTCTATAAACACCGCGTCCACGACGGCCAGCCCTACATTTTCTACATCGACATCCGCTCGCCGGGCAAGCGCTACGACGAGTTCATCCAGCGGGCCATGGAAGACGAATCCGTCATCTACCTGCGCGGCAAGGTCTCGCGCGTCTACCGCGAGAACGGCCAGGTGATCGTGCTGGGCGCTGACACGTTGAGCGGCAAGCAGGTGCGCATCGCTGCCGATCTGGTAGTGGTGGCGCCGGCGCTGGTGCCGCGCCCAGAGACGCGGCGGCTGGCCGAGATGTTGGGCATCGAGATCGACGAACTGGGCTGGCTCACGGCTGCCAACGGCGACCTGTGCCCGGTCGAGACGACGCGGCCAGGAGTCTTTATCGCTGGCACCAGCAGCGGGCCCATGGACATCCCGGAGACCGTGGCCCACGCCAGCGCTGCGGCGGCCAAGGTGCTCGAGTTCTTTGCCCGAGAAGGTCGGTGAGTTTGCTGGACGATTCGCGCAAAGAACCGCGCCTCAGGCTGGCGCATGGGGCAGAGAAAGAGTTGCTGTTCGGCGGCATCCCGTGGCTGGGGGCGCTCTTCGCTGCGATCCTGTGGCCTGGCATACTGACTATCCTCATCGCCCTCGTCCTGACCCTGCTCTTTGCCGTGCTGCTCTACTTCTTCCGCGATCCGCCGCGCGTGCCGCCAGCGGATGCCGATGCCATCGTCGCGCCTGCCGATGGCAAGGTGATACAGGTCGAGCGAGTCGATGCGGCGCCGTTTTTGAACGGCCCCGCGCTCAAGATCAGTATCTTTATGTCGCTTTTCGACGTCCACGTCAACCGCGCGCCGGTGGCCGGGCGCGTTGCCCTCATCGAGCACGTGCCAGGGCAATTCCTGCAGGCCTTTCGCCCTGCTGCGTCCGAGGTCAACGAGCACAACCTGATCGGCCTGGAAAGCGCACACGGAAACGTGCTGGTCAAGCAGGTTGCCGGCGTGCTGGCGCGGCGGGTCGTTTGCTGGGTTCGCCCGGCGCAGGTGCTGCAGGCGGGGGAACGGCTGGGGGTCATCAAGTTTGGCTCGCGGGTCGATCTGTTCCTGCCGTCTGGCGCAGAGCCGGCGATCAAGGCAGGCGCACACACACGAGCTGGGGAAACAGTGGTTGCACGATGGAAGGTTGGGAGCTGGTAACAGGTACATTGGCCGGCAAGGGGTGAGGAAGCATGAGGAACGCTCTACGCAGTCAGGTGCCCAATATGATGACGTTTGCCAGCCTGTTCTTTGCCTGTACCTCGATCATTCTGTCGATTCAGGGCTATATGGTTACAGCGGCGCTTTGTATTCTGGTGGGGAGCCTGCTGGATGCCCTGGACGGCGCGACAGCACGGCGGCTGGGCGTTTCCAGCCCCTTTGGGCTGCAACTGGATTCGCTGGTCGATACGGTGACCTTTGGCATCGCCCCTGTCGTCCTGGTCTATCGGCACATGCAGGCGCTGGATTTCGACTTGACTCTGACCTGGATGGCAGCCACTGCTTATGTTGTGGGCGGTGTCTTTCGCCTGGCGCGCTTCAACCTGCTGCCGCCCAAAGACAGCTCGCACCGCGACAGCCTGGGGCTGACCATCTCGTTCTCTGGCGCGGTGGTGGTGCTGGTCGTCCTCTCGAACTATACCCACGGCAGCACTCTCTTGCCTGCTTTCTTCTTTCCCCTGCTGATGCTGGGGCTGGCTATGCTGATGGTCAGCCGTATCCGCTATCCGGCGATCGGCGTCCTCATCCAGCGGCGGCGGCTGGCGCTGGCGGGGCTGATCACCATCGCGCTGCTGTCGCTCCTGTTTTCGCCTCAACTGGTCATTCTGGTTGCTGCGCTCCTCTACATCCTTTTTGGGTTGGGCCGGGCAATTTACCGGCTGATTCCGGTAGGGACACTGGCATGAAGATTTCTCCGAAGGAACGGCTTTTTGGATGGGGCCTGGCCACCTACGCACAACTGGTCTGGCGCACAGCCCACTACCACGCAGAGGGGGTACAGAACCTCGAAAAGGCCGAGGCAACAGGCCGCCCTCTCATCATCGCGACCTGGCATGGCATGACCATGTTGATGACGGGCTACATGTACACTGTCCGGAGGGTCAACCCCGAACAGTTCAGGATGGTCGTGCCGGACGACGAACGAGGAGTTGTCCTCAATGAGTGGGCGCGGCGGATGGGCGCACGGACGTTCACGATTTCGATGGCCGAAGAGTCGATGGTGGCGGCGCGCCGCCTGCTGGAGCTGATCCACCAGTTGCGGGAAGGAAAGCGGCTCTTCTTGAACCCCGATGGACCGGACGGCCCCTCGCATCAGCCCAAAAGCGGGGTTGTTTTCATCGCCCGCAAAGCTGAGGCGCTGATCGTGCCCGCCGCTGCCTGCGCGTCGCCAGCGTATCACATCCCCCGCTGGGACCGCTATACCGTGCCGCTCCCTTTCAGCCGTGCCACTGTCTTTTTTGGCGAGCCGATGGAGGTCGGGCGCGAGACAGAGCTGGAAGATGCCCGCCTGCGGCTGCGCGAGCTGTTGAACCAGGCTGAACAGCAGGCCGAGGCGCTGCACCGCCAGCGGCGCTAGGTGCTGCGGCGGGGACCGCGCTGGAACGGCGCGCGCGGCGGTTCGACGCTTTTCCCTGGGGCGATCAGGGTCATTCCACAGCGGCTGCAGAACTCGTCCTCGCGGCTCATGAGCAATCCGCAGCGCGGGCAGGCCACCGGCTGAACATCGCCCAGGGGCGCGCCGCAGGCAGAGCACTTGGGCGCGCCGATGGGGTTGGCAACGCCGCAATAGGTGCAGGTGACCATCGTCTGCTCGGCGCGCAGGCCCAGGCTGGCTCCCACGCTGGCACAGTAGTGTTCGACGGCTTCCCACACCTGCTGGGGCAGGGTCAGCTCGGAGATGCTGCGCGCCACCTCGTCGATGCGGCCGATGAGGGAAAGCGGGTTGACCAGGGCCATCAGGCCGGTCTGAGCCAGATCAGCGACGGCGCCCAGCCAGCGTTGCTGGCCCAGTGAGACCTCGATGCCGCCTTCGATGCGGGCGATGCCGATAGAGATCGCCGTCTGTGGCCCGCCCCACCCCCAATCGCGCGAGGCAATCTGCACCAGGATGTGGTCTCCCTGGCCAACCTGTTGCGCTTTAAGCGCACCGCTGTTGAACTGCGCCACGAGAGCGGTAGCCAGACCCTGCGGGTCGATATCGCCCCGATATGTTCGTTGCTCCATTTTGTTTGTCAGCATATCACCTCCCAGATTGCAATACCGTCTGCTTTCGCATAGCCTGTTGCTAACCTCCCGGCCCGGCCCGTCGCCCTTTATCCTCGTGACCTCTTTATGACTATGCGAAATACCCGCCACGCACCTCTATTGTAGACGATCCCACCACCCCCGGCCTGACATCTGCCAGACCATACCCCGCCAGTTCGCCGAAAACTACAAGCGATTCGCGATAAGCGATAAGCGATAGGCAAAGTTTAGCACACAGATCGCCCATAGACAAATCGACGGAAAATCGTCGCCAATCACCCGCCAACCGTCTGGCAAGCGCATGGAATCCATGGTAGAATGAGCCAGTGCGGTCGGAGGTGCGAAACAAACCTCCACCCCCTGACGTCCACAAAAGAGATATTCGAAGCGGAGAGGCCCAATGAGCCGTAACGATTGCATCCGACTTGCACTGACAATCTTGCTGCTCGCCCTGCTGATGCTGGGAACGAAAACTCCAGCAGCGGCGCAACCCGCCCCCGGCAACGTGACCATGACCGTCACGCCTCTGCTGGAAGGCCACGTCAAATATGGCGAATGGCTTGCGCTTCGCGTCCACCTGGCCAACAGGGGAGACGACCTGATGGCTGAGGTCCAGGCTTTTGTCACCAGCAGCAGCGGTCAGACGGTCTATGCTGCCCCTGTGCCATTGCCCGCCGCCGCTCGCAAGCAGGTCGACGTCTACATCCTGCCGCCTTCCTTTGCACAGGCCGTCACCGTGCGCCTGGTAGAGGGCGAACAGGTGCTGGCCGAAGACCAGGTCGATATCACGACGCACCCCCAGAACGGGTACCTGATCGGCGCCCTTGCCGCTGATCCCGTCGCCTTTGCGGCGCTGAATGGCCTGGCCTTCCCCCAGCGCTCCGGCAGCCGGCTGTTGCCGCTCTCCCTGGACCAGCTACCCGAGCGGGCCGAGGTGCTACGCTCGCTCGACTGCCTGATCTTGAGCGGCGTAGACACATCGGCGCTGACGCCCGCCCAGGGAGAGGCCGTCCAGGCCTGGGTCGAAGGCGGCGGACGGTTACTCATCGGCGGGGGCGCAGGCGCCCGGCGTACCCTCTCCGGCCTGCCGCCAGCCCTCCAGATCGTCCAGGTCGACAACAGCGCCGAGTGGTCGACGCTCGACGAACTGGCCAGCTTTGTCTCTGAGCCAATCCTGGTGAGCGGACCTTTCCTGGTCGCTGCGCCCTCTTTGTACCAGGGCCAGGCGATCATCGGAGAGGACCGGCCCCTGCTGGTACAAAAAACTTTCGGCGACGGCTGGGTCGCTTACCTGGCACTCGATCCGGCCGCCAGTCCGTTCGACGCCTGGGCTGGTATGCTCCCCTTCTGGCAAAAGCTGCTCGAACCTGGCTCTGCCCTTCCCAGCAACGTGCCCGTCGACATTCCCGCCCGTGCGCTGGAAGCAGAGCAGATGAACTATGCTCTGAGCAACCTGCCCGCCCTCGACCTGCCCTCCATCCGCTGGCTGGGCCTCCTCCTGGGGCTGTACATCATTCTGGTCGGACCGTTCAATTACCTGGTGCTGCGCCGCCTGCGCCACCTGGACTGGGCCTGGATCACGATCCCCGTCCTCACCCTCGTCTTTTCTCTGACCGGTTACGGCCTGGGCTACCAACTGCGTGGCAGCGATGTCATCATCAACCAGATTTCGATCATTCCTCTCGCCAGCGGGAGCAGCCGCTCGCCAGCGCGCACTTACATCGGTCTCTTTTCACCCAGCCGCCAGCAATACTCCGTCGAAGTCAGCGGTGATGCGCTCATCAGCCCTCTCTCGCCCAGTCCAATGATGGGCGGGGACATGACGTCCAGCTACTATAGCGGCGGTTCCAGCACGCTCAATGTCTTGCAAGGCAATCCCGCCCTCGTGCGCAACCTGGGCGTCAACCAATGGGCCATGCAGACCTTCCAGGCCGAAAGCTGGATTGACACAACCGACATAGCCATCGAGGCCGATCTGGCCCTTGAGAACCATCAGGTGCGCGGGACGCTGCGCAACCGCACAGGCCGACCGCTGCACGACATCCTCTTGATCAGCGGCCGCCGCTTTGCCCGCCTGGGCGATGCAGACATCGATGAAGAGATCCAGGTCTCTGTGCCACTGCACACGAGCAACAACGGCGCAACCCTGCCCTGGGCGCTCTTCGAGAGCTACTACCAGGGACCGACCCCGCCGCCGCGCGAGATCACGCAGCAACAGGGTATCCTGGAGGCCTATTTCCACACCAACTGGGGCCCCCCGGGATTGCCGTCCGGCATCACGATTATGGCCTGGACGGACCTGGCGCCCGTCGAGGCACAAATCCCAACAGTGCGCGCCGCCCACTTCCAGACAACGCTGCTCGTCGCGCAATTGCCGCTGCCGGTCCACGACAATCACATCACCCTGCCGCCAGGTGTTGTCACTGCCCAGGTGATCGAGTATCAGAACGAGGCCGGCGAGTGCGGCCCCAATGGCTACATCTATCTGGCTAACGGACGGGCCGTGCTCGAATTTCGTCTCCCCGCAGCGCTGCAGGGGGTGGTGATCAACTCGCTCACCCTGACGGTAGTGCCGGACAGCGGCTTCTTGGGTCAACTACCCACTCTTTCGATCTACGACTGGGCTGCAGATGGATGGACTCAGATA
>Ga0209162_1000103_pt1 | contig 85778 bp, 77 predicted proteins | sample YNPNPMetaG_FD_187121 | JGI IMG/M metagenome (GOLD analysis project Ga0209162, IMG submission 187121) | Anoxygenic and chlorotrophic microbial mat microbial communities from Yellowstone National Park, USA - YNP NP MetaG (SPAdes) (version 2) ...
CCGAATCAGGGAAGCTCGACCGAGACATGGTTCGTGCTTCGCCTCCTGGGGATAAATCACAGCGGCCCTCGCTCCGGGGTGGACTGGCTCTACCAGGCTTGAACATATCCCATTTCATTTCTCGGTGTCAATAGAAATGGATTATGAGTGAGCCGCAGCGATAGTGCCCGAGAAGCCTCCCTTCCGTGTGGCGATGATCAGATGTGACTCCTTGTCCAGTAAGGCCGGCGGAAATGAACGTCAAGGACAAGATCTCGTGAGATTTTGTCTTGCCCCGGCTGGCCCCCCATGGAAGTCCGAAGACGCGGCAGATTCTCCATGGGAGAACCTGGTTCAGAAGAGCCTTTTGGCCGAACAAGGCCCTTTAGGGCTTCTTTTCGTACGTCTTCTCGAGCAGCTTTTTCTTCTTGAGAAAGCGCTCCAGGGTCTTGGGCGGGACCCAGGTGATGGCCGGCCGGATCTTGATGGCGCTGTGCATCTCGTCGAGGATTTCTTTTTCGAGGGCCGGCAGGTCCTCTTCCCGGATGCCCTCCCCGTACTCCACTTTGAGCTTCAGAGGCGGCACCACCCTGGGCGGCGGCTCGTCCAGCACGATCCGGAACTCGCCTGTCACGCGGGGCACGAAGCGGTTGATCACGCCCTCGACAGCCGGCGGATAGATCATAACGCCCTTGACCTTGAGCATGTCGTCCGTGCGGCCCATGACCTTGTAGCGGAACCCGGTCTTTCCGCACGGACAAGGGCTCACGCGGACCTCCATGATGTCTCCCAGGGTCTGGCGGACGCCGAGGAGCACCGTGCCTTCGAGCGTGGTAAAGACTGCCAAGCCCACGGCGCCGTCTTCCATGGGAATGGGCTCGTGGGTCTCCTGGTTCACGAGTTCCATGATCGCCAGGTCGTCTCCGAGCCAGTGCATCCCCTGGTACTCGGGATGGTCGCAGGAGCATCCAAGGCCCGCCCCCAGGTCAAAGAGCCTGGCTCGGTAGGCTCCTTCGATCTTCCGGCGCACCTCCGGGATTCCCGCGCCGGGCTCGCCGCCGCAGATGATCGTCCGGATCCCCAGCGTGTCCACGCCCGCGCCCAGCACCTCGGGCGCCCGCTCGGCCATGTACTCGGCGAAGGAGGGCGTGCAGAGCATCGCGCTTGGCCGAAAGAGGCGCGCGTAGGTCAGAACCCTTTCTGTGCCGGCCTCGGCTCCCACCGGAATCGCGCACGCGCCGTAGGAGGCCAGGCTCATGCAGACCGGCACGCCAGCCAGAAACATGCTCAGCCCGAAGGCCTGCAGCACCCGATCTCCCGGGAACACGCCGCTCCGCCAGAGGCCGCGGGCAACGTACTCGGTCCACACCTCGAGATCCGCAGGGGTCAACGGATAGGGAGTGGGCTCTCCGGTCGTGCCGCTCGTGGCCGCGATGCAGCAGAGCTTCTTGGCGTAATCGCCCATCCAGCCGGCCAGGATCTTCTCCATGTCCAGACCGCAGGAGACCGCGTATTCCCGAAAGTCCTCCTTTGTGAGGACCGGGATCCGCTTCGAGAAATCCTCCCAGGAGCGGATCGCCTCCGGAGGCGCGCCGGCCTTGTCGAAACGCTCCTTCCAGAAGGGGGCCCGGGCGTAAAGGTCCGCCAGCTTCTTCTGCAGCTTGACCCACTGGATCTCCCGCATCTCCGGCGTGTTGAGCTTAGGCTCGATCTCCATGTTCCAGTACGGCCTTCTCGCTTCCATCCTCTCCCCTCCCTGCGGTCGTCTCCCTCTGCCTGGGCCCCGGCTCCGGCGGCCCAGGGGAACCTTCCTACCAAAATTCAGCGGGTCTTGACAATCGGTGAAGCAAAGAAAGCAGCCTCAGCCGAACAGGGCAAAAGCCGCGCGGAAGACGAGCGCCATAACAGTCGCCACCGCTGTTGTCACGACGAGAGTGATCGAAGTCGCCCGAAGCCCGATGGCAACGCGAAGCATGGCCAGGGTGGCCAGGCAGGGAATGTAGAAGAGGCTGAACACCGTGAAGACCAGGATCTGGGCTTGGGTCATCACCGAGGCAAAGTCGCTCGTTCCAAGCGCCTGAACGAGCATGATGAGGCTCAGCTCCTTGCGGAGAATGCCGAAAATCAGGGTGATGCCCGCTGCCTCGGGAAGTCCGAGGAGGTCTCTGGTAAAAGGCGCAAGCAGCCCGTTCACAGTGCCGAACAGGTGAAAATGCTCGAGAAGGCCCAGAGCCACGCTTCCCACGATGAGCAGGGGCCACGCCACCACGATGAACTCCCGCAGACGAAACCACATCTTGCTCGCCACGGCCCTGGGCCGCGGGAGCCTGTAGTTGGGGATTTCCAGAATGAGGCCCGGCGAGGCCTCGGATCGAAGAGCGGAAAGGAGCCGGCCGGCCGCTCCGATCACCACGAGGTTCATGACGTAAAGGCCAAGGGCCGCGTACGGACCGACATAGAAAGCGACCAGGCCGAAGATGATCGTCGTCCGGGCCGCGCACGGGATGAAGGTGACGAGCACGGCCGTGATGAACCGGTCCCTTTCGCTCGCCAGGGTCCGCACGGCCATGACCGCGGGAACATTGCAGCCGTACCCCAGCACAAAGGGAATGACCGCCTTTCCGTGCAGGCCGATCCGGTGCATGATCGTGTCCATGAGAAAGGCGGCCCTCGGCAGATAGCCGACATCCTCCAGCAGGGAGAGCCCCAGCAAGAACGGCACAAGGTAAGGCAGCACGATCCCGATCCCGCCCGAAAACCCCTGGACCACCCCTTCCGCCACCGTAAGGGTCAGGGAGTCCGGGGCAAGGTGGTCCCGCAACATTCCGGCCAGACCGTCGAACCAGGCCAGCATGGGTTCCTCGACCAGCTTGCCCGCGCGGAAGACGATCTGGAAAAAGACGATCAGGACGAGCGCCAGGATCCCGTATCCCCAGAAGGGATGGAGCAGGTAGCGGTCGATCCGGTCCCGGAGCGCCGGGCCGGCCCGGGGCTTGACCTGAGCCACGTGCTCGAACAAGTTCAAGGCAAGGGAGTGCCGCTCCGACGAAAGAACCACGTCTGCAGGCCTGCCCCGGTAGTAAGCCAGGCTCTCTCTGAGCCGGTCGATCTCCGGAACGACTTCGGGACAGGCCCTCCGGGTCTTGCCTTCCAGATCCTCGTCCCCCTCGAGCAGCTTCAAGGCCAGAAGCCTGCCCGGGACGCCGATTCTCGCCACCGCCTCCTGACCCAAGAGGGATTCCAGCTCGGCCACCGCGCTCTCGACGTCCCGGCTCCGGTAAAAGCTCTTGCCCCTGCGCCTGTCCCTGGCTGACCGGAGCGCAGCTTCGAACAGCTCAGGGATCCCCTGACCCCGGGAGGCGATGGTGGGAATCACCGGCACCCCGAGATCCTCTTCCAGGTGAGCGACGTCGATCCGAATGCCTTTGCGCTCGGCCTCGTCCATCATGTTGAGGCAGACGACCAAGGGAATGCCGAGTTCGAGAAGCTCCAAAGTGAGCTCGAGGCTCCGGCCCAAAAGGGAGGCGTCCACGATGTTGATGACCGCGTCCGGCTTTTGTCGGATCAGGTAGTCCCGGGCCAGTCGTTCGTCCGGTTCGGTGCAGGAGAGGGAATAAATTCCGGGCAGGTCGACGAGTTCGATCTCCTCGCCTTCCATGTGAACCCGGCTCACCGTGTAGTCCACGCTCGTGCCCGGAAAGTTCGATGCGATGGATTTGTAGCCGGCCACGCTGTTGAAGAGGGTGCTCTTACCGCAGTTGGGCTGACCCACCAGGGCGATTCTCATTGGTTCTCGACGACCTCTGTCTCGATCTTCTGCGCCATGCCGCGCCCGATGGCCACCTCGGCGCCGTGGATCTCGATGAGCACCGGCCCGCCGAAGTACCCGGTCCGCACGACCCGGACGGTGTCCCCGGGATGCACACCCAGCCTGGCCAGCCGCTGTCGCAGCATACGCCCGCCGTGGATGTCCCGGACCACGGCGGACGCTCCGTCTCTGACTCGTTCCAAGGTTGTGATCATGGGGATCTGGACCCTTTCCGCTTTCGGTAAAAACACTGAAAAGCCTCCTTCCAACCCTGGGTGCCGGCCGATGTTTCCCGGCGGATGAACTCCGCCACTGCCGTCAGCCTCCGCACCGTTTCCGGACTGACCGCGTGCTCGAGCCGGCAGGCGTCCCGCGAGGCAAGCTCCGGGTCCAGGCCGAGAACGGTTTCCAGGAAATGGGCGAGCACGCCGTGCTTGTGAAGAATTGAGGCCCCCATTTCCAGCCCCGCCTCGGTGAGCCGCACGTACCCATACCGCTCCTGCCGGACAAGATCCCTCCGTTTCAGCGCCTTGATGGCGCCAACCACGCTGGGATTCGTGACCGAAAGGCGGGCGGCAATATCCTTGACCCGAGCGACCCCGTCCTTGGCGCAAAGGTCGTAGATGGTCTCGAGATAATCTTCGAGGGTCGGGCTGAGATTCTCCACGGCCGCTTAAGCTTTCGTGCGCTGAAAGTTTGTTCTCTCTAACTTTATGCGGGGCTCCTCAAATTGTCAAGCGATCCTTTCTCCTTTTTTCCCATCGGCCATTCGATTGCCGGAATCGCGGGGCCTTGAGGCCGCCAGGGCCGTTTCGTAGACTGGACTGAGACCCTTGGCAGGAGACAAGGTTGACGAAACCCTTCTTCCGATCCTGCTGGCTCGGCAGGATGCCCTACCGCCAGGCCTTGGAGCTTCAAGAAGCCCTGGCCGCGGCCCGGGCCTGCGGAACCGTGCCGGACACTCTGCTCTTGCTCGAACACCCCGAGACGTACACGCTGGGCCGCCGGGGGAACGAGGCGAACTTGCTCGCGCCCCGGGGAACCCTTGAGCGCCTGGGCGTGGAAATCCACAGGGTCGACCGGGGAGGCGACATCACCTTTCACGGCCCGGGGCAGCTCGTCGGCTACCCCATCCTGGCCCTGGAAAACCGGGCTCGAGAGGTCAAGCTCTATGTCGCCAACCTTGAAGAAACCCTCATCCTCGCCCTGGCATCTTTTGGAGTATCAGCACAGAGACTGCCCTCGCACCCGGGCGTGTGGGTAGGAGACGAGAAGATCGCCTCGATCGGCGTCAGGATCGACGCCCGGGCCGTGACGCATCACGGCTTCGCTTTGAACGTGAACACGGATCTTACGTTTTTCCGTTGGATCGTGCCGTGCGGCATCGTGGGGAAATCCGTGACCAGCCTTTCCCGTATCCTGGGAAGGGCCCTACCGCTTCCGGAGGTCGCGGAAATCGTGGCCGATTGCTTTGGCAAGGTCTTCCGCATGGAAAGGGTTCGGTTTGACAGCGCGAGCGAGGCCCTCGTACCCTCGTCGTAAACCATCGAGCGAAGGAGGACTGCGGCCGTGTCCATTCAACCTCCGCCAGCCGGCTCTGCGAGCTTTCTATCCGTTCTCGGCAACGCCGATTACGTTGAAACCCTCTACGAACAGTGGAAAAAGGATCCCTCTGCCCTGAGCCCCGATTGGCAGGTGTTCTTCCAGGGCTTCGAAATGGCCTCCTGCCCCCGGAAGTGCGTGGCCGCCGAGCAAGCCAGGGCCCAATCCAAGGTTGCCAGCCTCATTTACGCCTACCGCAGCCAGGGCCACATCATCGCCCGGCTCGACCCCCTGGGGAACAACATCGACAGACACCCGGACCTCGAACTCGAGGCGTTCGGGTTCACCGAAAAGGACCTCGACAGGATCTTCGACACCGGCCATCTGGGCGGGCCTGAGCGGGCGCCTCTGCGGGAGATTCTGGCCATCCTGCAGCAGACCTACTGCCGTTCGATCGGGGTCGAGTACGTGCATATTCAGGACACCCGCATCCGCAGGTGGCTCCAGAGCCAGATGGAGCCCGTGCGGAACAGCCCGACGCTGAGCCGGGAACGGAAGATGGCGATCCTCAAATGCCTGATCGACGCCGAGCTCTTCGAAACCTTTACCCACACCCGCTATCTCGGCCAGAAGAGGTTTTCCCTCGAGGGAGCCGAGTCTCTCATCGCGGGCATGGACGCCATCGTGGAGCTGTCGCCGGACCTAGGGATCGAGGAAATCGTCATCGGCATGGCCCATCGGGGCCGCCTCAATGTTCTGGCCAATATTCTGCATCAGTCCTACGCCACGATCTTTTCCGAGTTCGAGGGGAACTTCATCCCGGACACTGTGGGCGGAGACGGCGACGTCAAGTATCACCGCGGCTACACTTCCGACCACGTCTGCGCCAACGGCAAGATCGTGCACATCAGCCTTACCTCGAACCCGAGCCACTTGGAGGCCGTGGATCCCGTGGTCGAAGGAAGGGTGAGGGCCAAGCAGATCCAGCGCAACGACACCGAGCATCGCACGAAGGTCCTTCCTCTGCTCATCCACGGAGACGCGGCGTTTTCCGGCCAGGGCATTGTGGCCGAAACCTTGAACCTGTCCCAGCTCGAGGGGTACCGAACCGGCGGCACCGTGCACATCATCATCAACAACCAGATCGGGTTCACCACCCTGCCGCGGGACGCCCGTTCCACCTACTATTCCACGGACGTGGCCAAGATGGTTGAAGCGCCGATTTTCCACGTGAACGGAGACGACCCGGAAGCCGTGGTCTTTGTCTGCGAGCTCGCCCTGCGGTTCCGACAGGAGTTTCACAGGGACGTCGTCGTGGACCTCATCTGTTACAGGCGCCACGGGCACAACGAGTCCGACGAGCCCATGTACACACAGCCCGTGCTGTACCGAAAGATCAAAGACCGGCCATCGGTCCGCAAGCTCTACACCCAGCACCTCGTTGAAACAGGAGACCTCACGCCCGAGGAGGCTGAGAGGACGGCCGAGGAGTTTCAAGCGGGCCTGCAGCGAGCCTATGAATACGTGAAAATCTCCAACCCGGAACTCGAGGTTCAGGCTTACGAGGCCCTGTGGGAGGGCTTGGACAACCCCTATTCCCACGAGCCCGTGGAGACGGGCGTGGCCCATTCGGTTCTCGTGGACGTGGCCAGAGCGCTCACCACGGTCCCGGACGGGTTCACCCTGAATCCAAAGGTCGCCCGGAGGCTTCCCCTTCTCTTCAAAAGCGTGGAGGAGCGCGGCACCATCGACTGGCCCTTTGCCGAGCTTTTGGCCTTCGGAACGCTTCTGTACGAGGGCACGCCGGTCCGCCTGAGCGGCGAGGATTCGGCCAGAGGCACCTTCTCCCAGCGCCACTCGGTCTGGCACGACATGAACACCCAAGAGGCCTACATCCCTCTCAATCACATCCGTCCCGGCCAGCCTCCTTTCTGCGTCTACAACAGCCTCTTGTCCGAGGCCGCCGTGCTGGGCTTCGAATACGGATTCGCCCTTTCCGAGCCAAGGGCCCTCGTCCTCTGGGAAGCCCAGTTCGGGGACTTCGCCAATGGAGCCCAGGTCATCATCGATCAGTTCATCGTGAGTTCCCAGTCCAAGTGGCAGCGGACCTGCGGACTCGTGATGCTTCTTCCTCACGGCTACGAGGGCCAAGGACCGGAGCACTCCAACGCGTACCTCGAGCGCTATCTGGCGGCCTGCGCCGAGGACAACGTCCAAGTGTGCAACCTGACCACGCCGGCCCAGTACTTCCACGTCCTGCGCAGACAACTGAAGCGCCCCTTCCGCAGGCCCCTGATCCTCATGGCGCCCAAAAGCCTCCTTCGCCACCCCAGGGCGGTCTCGGCGGTCGACGAGTTCGTCCAGGGCAGGTTTCACGAAATCCTCGACGATCCCCTCCGGCCTCGCAATCCCAGGCGCCTGCTCCTTTGCAGCGGAAAGATCTACTACGATCTTCTCGAAGCGCGGGAACGCGGTCGGGCCGACGAGACCGCCCTTGTGAGAATCGAGCAGTTCTACCCTTACCCGCAAGAAGGCATGGAGCGGATCCGCCGCGCCTATTCCCAGGTCGACGAGGTCGCCTGGGTTCAGGAGGAATCGAAAAACCGGGGCGGATGGACGTTCATGTTTCCCAGGCTCCTGGAGCTGTTCCCGGACCGGCCGGTCCTGTACATCGGCAGGGACGCGAGCGCGAGCCCGGCCACGGGATCCCTCCGAATCCACAAACAGGAACAGGAACAGATTGTCCGGTCCGCATTGGATCTCGCAGGCACGGTCCGGTCCTCCAGGGCTGGCAGGGCCAAAGCCAAGGGAAGCAAAGCTCGCAGAGCCGCCAAGGACGAGCCGTCTCCCGCGCCCGCCTTGCGCAACGGGCCTGAGCCCTGAGACCGGCGGCCAGCGGGACGGAGCCAGAGCGCCGGAGTCGCACCGCAAGGCAGGAAGGAAAAGGAGGCTTTCCGATGCAGCAGGTCGAAGTGAAGGTCCCGGAGGTCGGCGAATCGATCACCGAGGGCACCCTGGTGCAGTGGTTTCGGCAGGACGGGGATTTTGTCGAAGTCGAGGATCCCCTGTTCGAACTCGAGACGGACAAAATCACGCTGACCGTGGCTGCCGAGGCGCGGGGCAAGCTGTCGATTCTCGTGCCCGGGGGCGAAAGGGTATCGGTGGGTCAGGTCGTGGCCCGGATCGACACGACCGCTGTTCGGCCGGAGGGTCCGGACGTCCGGGCCGTTCCGCCGCCAGTCCTAGAGGCCGCTCCCCCTTTTGAGGTGCCCAGGGTTCCTCGTCCGGTTCCGGCTCCGTCTGTCTCCCTCTTGACCCAGGACAGGCAGGCTGCGAGTCCCCCTGAACCCAGGCTCCAGGTCCCACAGACCGAAGGCCCGCCTCTGTCCCCACCCGCCGGCATGGCCCAGGCCAGGGACAAGATCTCCTCACGGGCTGGAGGCCCGCAGATCCTTTCCCCTGCGGTTCGCAGGATGGTCGAGGAATTCAGCCTTGACCCTGGATCCATCCGGGCTTCGGGCAAGGACGGCCGCCTGACCAAGGAAGACGTCCTGCGGCATCTGCAAAGCCGCGCCGCGCCCGCAGGGCCGCAGGCCGAGACTCTGCCGGCTCCGGGTCCCAAGGAGGAAGAAGAGCCGGCGCCGGCCCCTCCGCCGGAAGACGCTGCAAAGGCCGCTCCGCGGCAGACCCGCAGGCCCATGAGCCCGTTGCGCCAGCGCATCGCGGAGCGGCTGGTCATGGCCCAGCAGACCGCCGCGATCCTCACGACCTTCAACGAAGCCGACATGACGAACGTGCTGGCCTGGAGAGAAAAGCACAAGCAAGCGTTCAAGGAGAAGTACGGCATCAGCCTCGGACTGATGTCGTTCTTCGTCAAGGCCTCGGTGGACGCCCTGAAAACCGTGCCCCAGTTGAACGCCCAGATCCAGGGCGACGAGATCGTGGAAAACCATTATTACGACATCGGCGTGGCGATCAGTTCGGACCGCGGCCTCGTGGTGCCCGTGGTGCGGGACGCGGACCGACTGAGCTTCGGAGAAATCGAGCTGGCCATTGCGCAGCTTCAAAAGAAGGTGCAGTCCAAGACCCTCTCCCTCGCGGACCTGAGCGGAGGGGTGTTCACGATCTCCAACGGCGGCGTGTTCGGCTCTCTGCTGAGCACGCCGATCCTCAATCCACCCCAGAGCGGCATCCTGGGCATGCACGCCATCAAGAAAAGGGCCGTGGTTGTCAACGATCAGGTGGTGGTGCGGCCGATGATGTACCTGGCCCTTTCCTACGACCACAGGATCGTGGACGGCCGGGAGGCGGTGACGTTTCTGCGGCGAATCGTCCAATGCATCGAGGACCCCGAGCGGATGCTTCTGGAGGTATGAAAAAGCGATGGACAACAGGGAGAAGTTCGATGTCGCCGTGATCGGCGCGGGCCCTGGGGGCTATGTCGCCGCCATCCGGGCGGCCCAGTTGGGTCTCAAAGTGGCTCTGGTGGAGAAAGAAGCGACCTTGGGGGGCACGTGTCTCAACGTGGGCTGCATCCCCTCCAAGGCGCTGCTCGAGTCGAGCGAGCTTTTCGAACAGGCCCGAACGGGTCTGGCGGCGCACGGCGTCGTGGCGGGGTCGGTGGAACTCGATCTCGGCCGCATGATGGCCCGCAAGGAAGAGCTGGTGAGGCAACTCACCTCGGGCATCGGCCTGCTTATGAAGAAGAACAAGGTCACGGTGGTGCGGGGAACCGCACGGCTTGCCGGCGGCGCGATCCAGGTCGCTTTCGACGGCCAGATGCGCCAGATCCGGGCGACCCACACGGTGCTCGCGACCGGAAGCAAGGCTATGGAGCTCACGAGCTTGCCCTTTGACGGCCGCAACGTTCTCAGTTCGACCGAGGCGCTCTGCCTCGACCGGGTGCCTGACCACCTGGTCGTCGTGGGCGCCGGCGCCGTGGGGCTCGAACTCGGAAGCGTCTGGCATCGACTGGGCGCGCAGGTGACGGTCGTCGAGCTGCTGCCCCACATTCTTCCTTTCGCAGACCGGCAAGCGGCCGGGACTCTTCAGAGAGCTTTGGCCCGCAAGGGCATGGTCTTCCGGCTCGGGACGCGCGTGGAGAGCGGCGAAATCTCTCCGGGCCGCGTCTCCCTCACCCTCGCGGACAACCAGGGCAAGAAAGACACCCTCGCCTGCGACAAGGTCCTCGTGGCGATCGGCCGCGCGCCCGCCTCCGAGGGGCTCGGGCTGGAAGAAACCGGCGTCCGGAAGGATGGGGCGGGCAGGATCGAGGTGGATGCGTCTTTTTCCACAGGGATCCCGGGCCTGTACGCCATCGGCGATCTCATCCGTGGGCCCATGCTCGCCCACAAGGCGTCCGAGGAAGGCTTGGCCGTGGCGGAGCGGATCGCCGGCAAACCCGGTATCGTCCGTTACGAGACGATTCCCAACGTGGTCTATACGTCACCGGAACTCGCTCAGGTGGGTCTCACCGAGGAAGAAGCCAAAGGGAAAGGCATTCCCTTCAAGGTCGGCCGTTTCTTTTTCAAGGCCAACGGAAGGGCCAAGTGTCTGGGCGAGGAGGAAGGCCTGGTCAAGATCATCGCCGATGCCGAAACCGACCGGCTTCTCGGGGTCCACATCGTGGGGCCACGGGCGTCTGAACTCGTCGCGGAAGCCGTCGCCCTTCTCGAGTTCGGAGCGAGCGCCGAGGACCTGGCTCGAACGGCCCACGCCCACCCGACGCTCTCAGAAGCCCTCAAGGAAGCGGCCCTCGCCGTGGACCGGCGGAGCATCCACGGCTGAAAAAGAGGAGCTCCGATCGGAGGGGTTCGGCTTTCAGACCGCCCCCGTCAAAACCTGGCAATTGAAACCCGACACCTGAAACCTGAAAAGCGCCCTGTCACCCCTTCAGCGTTTCCCGGCTGATCACGATTCTCTGCACCTCGCTCGTTCCCTCGTAGAGCGTGGTGACCCTGGCGTCCCGGTAGAGCCGCTCGACCTTGAAATGCTTCGTGTACCCGTAGCCTCCGTGGATCTGCAGGGCCCGGTAGGCCGCGCGATTCACCATTTCCGAGGCGAACAGTTTGGCCATGGAGGCATCCTGGGTGAACGGCAGCCCCAGGTCCTTCTTGCGGGCCGCCTGCCAAGTCAGCAGTCGGGCCGCCTCCAGCTCGGTCCGCATGTCCGCGATCATCCAGGCGATCGCCTGGAAGCTGGCAAGATAGCGGCCGAACTGCTTTCGCTCCTGACTGTACCGGACCGCCTCGTCCAGGCACGCCTGGCCCATCCCGGTGGCCTGGGAGGCGATCCCGATTCGCCCGCCGTCCAGGGCCGCCATGGCCACGACAAACCCCTGGCCTTCCTCGCCCAGCCGTTGCTCGGCCGGCACCGCGCAGTCCTCGAAGATGAGTTCGACGGTGTTCGAGGCCCGGAGCCCCATCTTCTGCTCTTCGGCTCCCACCTTGAGGCCAGGCGTGCCGGAGGAGACGAGGAACGCGCTCAGGCCCTTGTTGCCCCCGCCCTCCTGGGTTCGCGCCACCACGATGAAAGTGCCCGCAACGCCTCCGTTCGTGATGAAGACCTTGGTCCCCGAGATCCGGTACGTGTCGCCCTTCCTTCGCGCCATGGTCCGCATGCTGCCGGGATCCGAGCCCGCCTCAGGCTCGGTCAAGGCGAACGCGCCAAGATGCTCGCCTCCTGCGAGCGGAGGGAGCCACTTTCTCTTCTGCTCTTCGGTGCCGAAAAGCAGGATCGGCTCGCACGTCAAGTTCGTCACGCTCATGGTCACGGCTGTGGAAGCGCACGCGTAAGCGATCTCCTGCAGGGCCACGGAGTAGCTCACGGCTCCGACCTCGGCGCCGCCGTAGGCAGCCGGAACCATCATGCCCATGAGCCCGAGTTCCCCCATCTTGGCGACGACTTCCTTGGGAAACCTTCCCGTCCGGTCGTTCTCGGCGGCCTGGGGCTCGATCTCGCGGCGGGCGAATTCCCTGGCCATCATCTGGATCATGCGCTGTTCTTCGTTCAAGTGCCAGGACATGGCGGCAGGCTCCTCGACTGCGTCTTTCCCCTTTCAGGGAGTGTACAGGACGACGATCAGCTCCGTGGTTTCCCCCGAGGGGTTCCGCAGGGTGTGGGGCTTCATGGAATCGAAATGAAGACTCTCCCCGCGGGCCAGCCTGTGGGTCCGGCTCGCCACCCGGACCTCCACCTCCCCTTTCAACACGTAAAGGAATTCTTCGCCCTCGTGCCGGTACCCGACCTTCTCGTGATCCTGCCAGGGATCGATGGTCACCAGAAAGGCCTTGAGATGCATGTGATGGGCGCCGGGCGACAGGGTGCGGTAAGCGTAGGAGCGGGTGCGTTTCTCCAGGGTCTCGGCGCGCCGTTTCGCCCGCTCGTCCGCTCCGTCGGCCTTGAGCAAGTCCCCCGCGTCGAGGGAAAGGGCCCTGGCAATTCGCAGGATCGTAGCCACGGGCGGGATTTCCTCCTGTTCTTCGATTTTTTGGAGGTAGGAAACATCCAGGCCCGTCTTTTCGGCTAGAGATTCCAGGTTCAGTTTCTTTCGCCTGCGCAGGTTCTTGAGCCGGGCTCCGAAGCCCCGGGCCGGATCTTTCGTCGCCTTTCCCATTTCTTGTGCTCCCTCCCTGTGGCCGGTTGACGCCTGAAGGCCCCTGGCGGTCCGGGCATTGTACCCAGATCCCCCTTGAGGAGGCAATTGCGAGCGTTATGCTTTCCCGCCTTCCGCTTGCCGGCCTCGCGCTTGCCCCCGCCCTGGTCCGCCCCCGATTGCGGCCCCGCAAGAGCCTTTGGTACAATAACAATGAGTTTAAGGGCCTCCGTGCTTCCCTGGCTTCGAAAATAGGAGTCTCTCCCATGGCAGCAGGTCTTCTCCCGATCGTGGGCAAACTCAATTTCTGGGTCTCCCGAATCCCTTGGGTGGGAGAACACCTGGTTCGGGGCCAGAGTCGTCTGGCCGCGCAGCTCGCTTTTCACCTGCCCCTTGTGGGAGGGAAGAAAAGTGCCACAGTCGAAGGCGTAAAATCCGAGTGGCGCAAATTCCTTGGCTTGGCCGGCGTGAACCTCGACATCACCCAAGAGGACGCAGACTCGTTCGAGTTCAAGGTTTCCTCCTGTCCGTATGGATTTCGCAAGCCCGAGGAGAAAAAAGTCTGCGACGCCTGCATGGATCTCGATCGAACCTATGTCAGGCTCCTCGGGGGAGAACTCGAGGTGCTGGAATCCATCCCGGCTGGCGCAAATTGCTGCCGCTGCGTGGTGCGGGTGCGTGCATGAACGTCGACGTCCGCCTCTTTGCAAGCCTCCGCCAAGGCCGCTTTCAACAAGCGAAGATGGAACTCCGGGAAGGAGAGACCTTGGCCGAGCTCCTGGAGAGACTCCAGATCCGGCCCCAGGAGGTCGGCATTTCCATGGTCAACGGCAGACACGCTTCCCCGGACCGGCCTCTTGCCGAAGGCGATTCGGTCGCACTGTTCCCGCCCATCGCCGGCGGCTGAGGTCGAGGCCGACCCCCGCGATAAGCGCTCTCGCGCTCTCGCCCCTTCCGCCCTTCAAAATCGAGAACCGGCCCTCCCTCTGGTTTTCCCTTGGCGCGCCCGTTCCCGCCGTTCCAGCCGAAGCCAACCGTTGTGAAGATTTCTACGCGCAGGGTTGAAAATTTTTCTTGACAAGCCTCTCTGGTCGGTGTTAGAGAAGGTCAGACATAAAACAGTTTATTCAGTCTATTACGTCCCCCACGCGGCCCAGGCTCCAGTGCCCACAAGAAACGCGGCCCAGGGAGTGGCTCGATGAAGCGGCCTCTGGTTTCTCTAACGCTCGCATCCATCGCCATCCTCCTGCAGCTCGCCGCTCCCGCGTCCTGCCGCTCCGAGCAGATCTACATGACCAGAATTAGCGACCTGTCCCTGTTCGACTGCTGCATCCTGGACGCCCAAACCTATCTCGCGGTCGGAGACGTCGGGAAGATCTACCGCACCGAAGACGGGGGCGCGAGCTGGTCAGAGATTCCCACGCCGGTCCGAACACCGCTTTTTGTGGTCTTCCCCCTCGATGGCTCCAGAGTCCTGGCAGCCGGCGCAGCAGGCGTTCTTTTGAAGAGTGTCGACCGAGGCCGGCAATGGGAGAAGGCCGCCACAGGGACCGAACGTCACATCTTCAACTTGGCATTCGGCAGTCCTCTGCGCGGAGTTGCGGTGGGAGATTGGGGCACCATTCTCTACACCGAGGACGGAGGAGAGAGTTGGCGAGCCGTGTCCCTCGAGGAAGACAGAATGCTTTATGGTGTCGCTTACGCTAACTCTGAGACGGTCTGGGTGGTCGGCGAGGCGGGCTTCGCCGCCCGGTCCGATGACGGAGGCAGGACATGGACAAGCCAAACCCTGCCATGGGAGATCACTCTCACGGCAGTTGCTTTCAAGGACGCACGGCAAGGTTACATGGCCGGGCTCGACGGTCTCCTTGCCGAAACAATTGACGGCGGCCAATCCTGGTCGAGGATCCAGGGGATTCCACCCGGAGCATTTTACAACCTGGCCTGCGCAGGGCCATACACCCTTGTGGTCGGAGATTATGCGGCCGTCCTCGAGAAAACAGGCGTCAGCCAATGGCGGAACTGGGCCCTCCCTCCGGATCTGAGCGTGTTCTGGCTGAACGGCGTCAATCTAAAGATGTTGGAGGGGAACCTCCTCGCCATCTGCGCTGGCAAGAAAGGGCTCTTTCTCAAACAAACGATCCCGAATCCGTGAAACCCTTCCGTGCGGGACGCCCATGCCGGCCGATTGGACCCGAAGATATGTGACCTTCATCGTCAAGCGGCGTCATGCCTGCACCGCGGTCCTTTTCCTTCTCACCCTGCTTTCCATTTTTTCTCTGTACCAGAAGGGCCGCATCTTCACGAACTTCTTTCAGCTCTATCCGCCTGGGCACCCCTATATCCAAACCTACATGGAGTTTCGAAAGATGTTCGGCAGCGCCAACGTCATGGCGATCTGCCTGCGCGTCCGAGAGGGAGACATCTTCACCCCCTCGGCCATCAGGAAAGTCGACGCCATCACGAGGGCGGTTTTGAATTCCCCGGGGTCAATCCCTACCAGGTTTCCTCCATCACGCACCCCAGCGTCAAGAAGATCCACCTGTCCAGTCACGGCATCGGGTTGAGACCCCTCATCGAGGAACTCCCCAAGACGCAGGAGGACCTCGACCGGATCCGAAAAGACATTTACGAAACCGAAGGCATCCGAGGCGCCTACATCTCGCCTGACAACCGGTCAACCCTGATCTTCCTGGGGTTCTGGGAAGAGGGAGTCGACTTTCGGAGCGTCTGGGGCCGCATCCAGGCCCTCCTGCGGGAGCACGAGGACGACAACACGGTCCTGTACGCCACCGGCTACCCCATGCTGTACGCGTGGATCTACCACGCGGTCCCGCGCATCTTCCTCGTTTTCGCTCTCACCCTCGCCGTCCTGACAGCCCTATTGTTTCTCAACTTCGGTACCCTTCGCGGCGTCACGGTCCCGCTCCTTTCCGCAGCCTTGAGCGCCGTGTGGGCCTTCGGCTTCGCCTTTGCCATGGGCTCGGACCTGGATCCGCTGATCCTGGTGGTGCCGGTTCTTCTCATGGGCAGGACTCTCAGCCACTCGGTCCAGTGCATGGAGCGCTTCGAAGAGGAGTACAAGAAGCATGCCGACAAGGAACGGGCCGTTATCGACACCTATTCCGAGCTTTTCTGGCCCGCCTCCTTCTCCATCGTTACAGACGGCCTGGGCGTTCTCACCATCGCGGTGGCCCGCATTCCCCTCATGCAAAAGCTCGCCTTCATGGGAGGGTTCTGGATCATTACCATGATTGTCAGCGTCCTCACGTTCCAGCCCATGGTTCAGACCTATCTCGAAGCGACTCAGCCCACAAAACGGCTCCGGAGGCGTCTGCTCCACCTGTTGGATCGCATCGGGGCCCTTGGCCGCCTCTGCTGCCGCGGGGCAGCGCCCAAAGGGATCCTGGTCGGCCTTGTGGTGGCTCTCGTGGCCGGGTTCTTTCTGTCTCTGAAGCTGAAGGTCGGAGACACCCGGATCGGCTCGACCATCTTTTATGAGGACCATCCCTATAATGTCGGCTACGATTACCTCTCGGAGCAATTCTGGGGGATCAACGAACTGGTCATTATCCTTGCCGGCGAGGAGGACGACATTCTCAAAGACCCCAAAATTCTTTCGGCCCTCGAGGCCTTCCGACAACACATGGCAGCGGATCCGAACTGTGGGGGCTCTGTGACGTTCCTCACCCTTATCCAGCGGCTGAATCGGATGTTCCACGAGGGCATTCCCAAGTGGGAGGTGACGCCTTCGGAGCCGGATCTGCTGGCTCAGCTGCTCTTCCTGGTGCAAAGCAACGCCGCGCCAGGAGAGATGGCCCGCTTTTTCTCTCCCGATTACAGGAACGCTTCCCTCATCCTGTATTTCAAGGACTATTCGAACTCGATTATCAGCGGCGCCATCGAGAGGGCCAAAGAGTTCATCGCCCAGAACCCCCTGCAACGGGCTTCCTTCCGTCTGGCCGGCGGGCTGATGGGGATCATGGCCGCTGTCAACGAGGAAGTGCAATGGTCCTATTGGGCGAACCTCATCACCATCTTTTCCGTCATCATCCTGATCTGTCTCGTCGTGTATCGGTCGCCGGCCATCGCCTTCATTCTCTGCGGGCCTTTGTATCTGTCGCAGGTTCTCTGCGACGCCTTCATGCTCTGGAGAGGCATCGATCTCAATATCAACTCTCTGCCCGTTGCCTCCATCGGGGTTGGTGTGGGAATCGATTACGGCATTTATATGATCAGCCGGATCTGGCGGGAATATATGCGCTGCGGCGAGTACGAGGAGGCCATCCAGATCAGCCTTTCCACGACCGGCAGAGCGGTCATCTTCACAGCCCTGACCATGACCGCCGGCGTAATCTTCTGGGTGCTGAGCGGCATCAAGTTCCACACCGAGATGGCAACGCTCATCGCTGTCCTGCTGCTCTTGAACATGCTCGGAGCGATGACCCTCGTGCCGGCCCTGGTTCAGGTTTTGAAGCCGTTCAAAGGAAGGCCCCTCCTGGTATAGCGCCGGAGGGACGTGGCGTTTTCAACCCGATAGCGGAGGAGCAACAGCGGAGGGGTTCCAGGGGGTCGTTCCACACCTAAAAAAGGGGGGTGCAAAATGCGAGGGAGAAGCCCTGCTTATGTCTTTGCTTTGGGCATCCTGTTGTGTCTCCCATTCTGGACCCGGGGGGCCGGCGCCCTCGAATGGCCCGAGACGCCCATCGGAGACGCCAGCCTGACCGGGAAGATTTACACCCAGGCCGCCCTTCGGACGCAGCATTCTCACGGCTATACCTTTCCCGAGACGAACGCAGGCGATCTCGTTCAGCACAGGAACTTCCTGCAGGCCGAATTCAAGAACGTATTCAGCCGCGAGCTTTCTTTCTTTTTCTCCACCCGGATCGTTTACGAGGGCCTCTACGATTACGGGCCCGAGAAATTCGAACCTTATGGGCACAAGGGAAACGACCTGGATGACGGGCACATGCTTTTCGACAACCTTCTGGTCGACTTCCGAGAGGGCTATCTCGACATCAACCGGGGCCCGATCTTCATGCGCATCGGCCGGCAGAATCTGTCCTGGGGCGAAGCAGATCTGTTTCGGCTTCTGGACCAGATCAATCCTCTCGACAATACCTTCGGATTCCTCGAGGATTTTGACGAGCGGAGAATCCCCCTGGACATGATCCGGCTGGATCTTGATTTCGGCAATGCGGCTTTCGTCCAGGGCCTGCTTCTGGAAGGCTTTGTGGCTCTGGGAAAGGTGCAGGCCCCCATCGCCGCGTATGGGACGCCTTTTTCAGCACCATTGCCTGCGACTCCCATCGAAGTCAGACTGGTGGAAGCCAGACAGAAGGAGGTCCGGGGCGGCTTGCGCCTGATGGGGCTTACGCGCGGAGTGAACTGGAGTCTCGGCCACTACTGGACCTACCCGGATGCGCCCGGGGGCCGTTTCGCCTTTTCCCGCCCCGGCGACGCCCTGTCCTTGTATCAGGAAATCAAGTTCAACAGAGAAATGATTACCGGAGGGTCGTTCAGCTTCTTCACCGGCCTGGACACGACCCAGACCATGGCCAGGGGCGAGTTTGCCTATGCCTGGGACGAAAAAATGTTCGACCCTGTCAAGAATACCCCCTTCGGTCCGACGACGATTTTCGTCCCACCTCTCGGATACATCCCGCTCCCCTTCGGCCCGCAGGAAGGGACTTATCCGGACGCAGGCATTCTCCGGTGGGTTCTGGGCCTGGACAACAATATCTGGATCCGCTTTCTCAATCACAAGAACACCTTCCTTGTGTCCGCCCAGGTGTACGGTCAGCATATTCTGCATAACTGGAGCGAGACCTACAGACTCGCTCTTCCGATCTACGGGAAAACCGATCCTCTTTCTCCGGATTACTACGTCAAGCTGCACAAGAACGAATACCAGGCAACCCTCATGATCAACACCTACTATATGGACGGCGATCTCGTCCCTCAGATCGCCCTGGCAGCGGACTACCGAAACGCCTGGTACCTTGAGCCCTCGATCAAGTACCGATACGGGAACTTCGAGTTGCTTCTGAAGTACCAGTTCATCGACGGCAATTTCACCGGAATCGGCATCTTCCGGGACCGGGACCAAGCCCTGATGCGAATCACCTATCTTTTCCCTTGATGAACGGCTGAAGCCTACTTGGGAAGTCCAGAAGGAAGGAGACTCGCAATGAAAAAGACATCGGCAGCCCTTTGCTTCGCAGCCTGGATGTTCTCGGCTCTTGCAACCGGTGCGTTTGCCCTGCCGAAAGCAGGGGAAACGATCACAAAGGAAAACTGGGAAGAAGCAAAAGAATTGTTGCCTCCCTCGGTCCTGGAGTGGGTCAAGAAGGGATACTACATCCTGCCCGTAGTCGAAACCCAGCTCAATTTCAAGGGGGGCAGCAAATTCGAGCGGGCAAGCCGTGAGAACGCCGGGAAATACGCCCTGGACGCGGACGGCGTTCTCATCGAAAAGGCCTCGGGAAAGATCTCGGAGTTCGTCTACGGCCTGCCCTTTCCCGACATCGATCCCTCGGATCCGCAGGCCGGCTGCAAGATCATGTGGAATTTCTTCATCGCCCAGATGGTCTCGAACAGCCAGCAGTACTGGTTCGACACCGTATGGGTCGGGCAGAAGGGATACGAGCGCAGAATTGAGTGCCTCTGGTACCGACTTTTCTTCACGGGAAGATCCTTGGGACCCATTCCCAACCCGGACCGGTGTTATTTCAAGGACCTGATCGGGGTCACATCCCCTTACGACGTTGCGGGAGTCGCCACATTGCTCTGGAGGGTGTTCGGACTCGAAACCGACCAATTCTGGAGCTACGCCCCGGCGCTCCGCAGGGTGAGGAAGCTTCCGCCGGCCAACGCCTCGGACGCCTTTCTGGGGTCGGACTTCTGTAACGACGACGCTTACCTCTTCAGGGGAAAAATCCAGACCTTCGATTGGAAACTCCTGGGGCAGGGACAGGTTCTCGCCTGTCTGGGAGCCGTAAATCTGCAGCCCTTAGAGCGGGACGACAAGGCCCAGGGCTGGCGGATCAGGGCCGATTACCCCCATGTAGTCTTCGGCTACGAGGTGCCCGATTTCAAGGGTGCCCCGTGGGCGCCCACGAATACGGTGTACGCGGTGCGGCCGGCCTACATCCTGGAAGGCACGCCGAAGGATCCCTTTTACAACTACGGAAAGCAAATCTTTTGGATGGATCAGGAGGCCTTCTATCCTTACTACAAGATGGTGCACAACCGGAGCGGCGAGTACTGGAAAAGCATGGTTCAGAGCCTCGTTCTCGTCCATCTGCCGGGGCAGGAGAAGGAGGAAACCTATCCCGGGCCGGGCCTGCAAATGATGTACGACGACCGGAGCGGGCACGCGAGCTGTTGCCATCCCACGTCCCCGAAATTCCTGACTCTCTACGCATCGCAAAAACTCACCGAGGACGAGTTCAGCATGAAAGCGCTCATGAGAGCTGGAAAGTGATCTGCCGGTTTTCGCGCCGACCAGAGCAAAAGGGGACGAAGAAGGAAAGGAGCAAAAAAGGCAGAAAGGTAAAACGGGCGGCCCTGCAAGGGGCCGCCCGTTCTGTTCAGCAGCGTCGGCCGGAACCCATCGGTCCCGGCGCCCAGATCCTTTTTACGGGGTTCGGTGCTTTTTGGCCTCTTCCCACATCTCGGTGAAGGCCTTCTCGGTCTCTTCGCTCATCACCCGCCAGATGGCCACGGTCTTGAAGTAGTCGTTGTCCCCCACGTGGAACATCTTGACTTCCTCAGGCGTGAGCAGCGGAGCCACGTTGTTCACCACAGGAGACACGCCCTGGGACCGGACCACTTCCGCCTGCACCTTTGGGGAAAGTTGGAAGTTGATCCACTCTTCGCAGAGCCTCTTCTTCATCCCAGTGGCCGCGTGGGTGATGCACCACGTGTCGATCCAGGCCGTCCCGCCTTCCTTGGGGGCCGCGATCAGCCAGTGGCCGCCTTTCTTGTTGGCGGCAGCCGCGGCGAATCCCCAGTCCGTTGCAAGGGCCAGATCTGGAAACTCATCCGGGTTCGCCGAACCGTCCCAGAGGCTCTTGGCGTTCTTGGCCAAGACGTTGAGTTTTTCCTGGATTTTCGCCCGGTCGAGCTTGTTGATGTCGAAGATGTCGTTGTAGGTGTAACCCAAAGCGAGCGCCGTGATCCAGACGTTGCACTTCGGGAAGTTATTGTTGATCGTGTATTTGCCGGCGTATTTTTCGTCCCAGAGGATGTTCCAGCTCTCCACGGGCTCCTTCACCACGTCGGTGTTGTACGCCAGCCCGTAGGGACCGCAGTTGTATGGGAGACCGTACCGCTTGCCGTTGTGGATCAGAGACTCGTCGGCCTTGAAGAACGGAAGCATATTTTCAAAGTTCGGAATGTTCTTCAGATCCACTTCGGAAAGGTACATGCTCCCTTCGTTGAACATGAAAAACCGGGGCGTCTTGGCCAGGTCGGCGGGAGGGGAGATGAGGTCCGCAGTGGCGTTCTTGGCCGCCATGTAGAACTCGTCCTGGTCGGTCGGATTGTAGATCTGCAGCTCGACCTCGGTATTGAACTTCTCCTTCACCAGGGCCTTGAAATCCTCGGCAAAAGGCTCAGCGTATCCGGCCCAACACGTGATCCGGATGACCTCCTTGGCCGGGGCCGCCTGTTCGGCAGGAGCCGCCTGCTCGGCAGGAGGGGCCTCCTGAACGGCCGTTTCCTCCGCTTTTTTCTTGCACGCCTCCATGCCCAGCATCATGGACAGAGCGACGGCAAGGATCAGCAAGAAAAACGCTCCCTTCTTCATGTCTCCACCTCCGTGTTCCGTTGGGGTTTCCACCGATTTGTCCGCTTCCAACCCGCTCCCCCATCCGCAGGCCACTATCATAAGCCTGTTTTCTGGGAAACTCAACCTTTTTTCTCGTTCCTCTTTCCTCTCCCACTCCCACCTCCCTTCCCTGCAGAAGGCCTGGGGAGGAAGCTCCTCATCTCCTCACGAGGACACCGGCGCCAAAACAAACCATCCCCAGAGCCGCAAAAAGGGCCGACAGTTCCTCCCAGGCTTTCTCCACGCTGCGCGTCTGGCGGAACTGCCTGGCGTCTTTGAGAATCGCCTGGAGAATTTCCGCGGCCGGATCCCCCTCCCCGGCCCGGAAAAACTCACCTCCCGTGAGAGCCGCAACCCTCTCAAGGGTCTCGCTCACCATGGAGCTTCTCAAATAGGATCCGTCCTCATCCAGGTAGTAGCCGCTTATCCCGGAAGCGTCGTGGGAACGGATGGGAAGCAGGACGGACCTGCCCGTCCCGACCCCTACCGTATAAATGCGGATGCCCCGGGAAGCCGCATAACGGGCGGACTCGTACAGGGACGACTGGTCCGCTGTGATGTCCTCCCCGTCCGAGACCAGAAGAAGACGCTTGACCGATTCCTCACCCGACTCTTCCAACATTGCGACCCCTGCTCGGATGGCCTCGCCGAGATCGCTGCCCGAGGCGGTGATCTCCGTCTCGTTGATGTGCCTGAGCACGTACCGGCAGAACCCGTAGTCCCTCGTGAACGGAACGATTTCCACGCCCTCGCTCGCGAACACGTACAGGCCGAACCGCTCCCCCTGGAGGGAAGAAAGCAAGTCGAGACAGATCTGCCTTGCCCGATTGAGTCGGTTCGGGACCCAAGGGATCGCCTCCTCGGTCAGACCGCGCAACACCACGTCCTCGGCGAGCATGGACTTTGAAACATCCAGACCCACACAAAGGTCGATCCCGCTGCGGTTGAACACGACTTTCTCCACCTGGATCCGGGGCCCGGCCAGGGCCGTGGCCATGGCTGTCCAGGCCGCGGCCAGAAGCAAGACTCCGGCAAGAAAAGACCCCGCTCTCGCCCTGCGCCCGGCGAACCTCCTGAGCCAACGATCCGCCCTGCGCCAAGCCGCCCAGGCCGCGACCGCGAAAACGGGCAAAGCCGAGAGAAGCCACAGGAGGGCCGGTTTCTCCAGATCCATTCCATCCCCCGACGGGCTGTCCCTATTTGCGAATCCTGCGGTCCATGGCTTCGCCCGGCGCATAGCCTCCCTGCTCGGGCAGAATGGCGTCCAGGTTGTCCCGGATGTCGAGCTGTCGCTGCACGTCAGGCTCGGCGAGCCGAAAGCGCTCGACCATCTGCTCGCCGCAGAGAAGCTCCAGGTTCCACCGGGGCACGTTTCGGCTCCACCCGGCTGAAGCGAGCGTGTCCACGGTCTCGATGGCCCCCTTGAAATGGCCGATGGCCTCCCGCAGGATCGCGGCCACTTTCTTGGGATTCCGCTCGGTCTCCGCCACGGCGAACGCGTTCATGAGCTGCACGGCTCCCAGGAGGTTGGAGGCCCTCCAACCGACGTCGGCCCGCAGAGTCTTCCCTTCTGCCAAAAGGGCCCCACACCGCTCCTTCATTTCGTCGAGCAGCCCTCCCAAACGGCCGTAAAGCCCCTGCACGTCTTGTTCCAGAAGCGGGTTGTACTTGGCTCTTCGGATCTGCCGGAGGATTTCGAGGGCCTGATTCCACTGCCGCTGAACGATCCTGAGCTCTACCTCCGCAACGGGCGGCGCGATCGTCCGGTAGAGACCGATGGCCTGCTCGTCGTCCACGACCCGGTCCGCTTCCAGGATCTGTTCTTTCAGGCGCCGGTTCTGCGCCTCCAGGGCACGAAAATTCCGCCAGGCGAGCAGCCGCTCGACAGCCAGGCCCAGGAACACGAGCGCCAACAGGAACGGCACGTAGTACCTGAAAAGCTTCTTCATCGACCTCTCCCCTACCCGTCTTTGCGTCAGATCCTTTGGAAACGGGGACTCACTTCAAGGAACCCGTACAGACCGAGAAAAGCCAGGGCCATCCATTCGCAGATTTCTCTCGTGTCCTTCTTTTTCCGGTAGAGACGGGTGAGCAGTTTGTTCTTTTCCATCTCGTCGATCTTCTGGTAGACCGCCCGGATCGTCTCCCGGTCAAACCTGCCCTGCATGTAGAAGATACGCCCAACTCCGCTCCCGCCGCTCCCGTCCTCGAAGGCCGCCTCGACCTCCCGGTTCACTTCCCCCGTGACGGAAATGAGATAGAGCTTCACCCCGAGCCTACGGACGAGCTTGAGCACGTTCACGATGTTCGGAATGCCCTTGCGCACGTCCTCGTCGCTCTTGTTCGGCTCGATCCTGCCATCCGTGAAAAGCACGATGGCCATCCCATGACCGAACTGAGCCCTCCGAAGCTTCTGGGGAACCGGCGGCTCCCGGACCGCCCGCCCCAGAAGAGAAAAGCGCAGATCGTTCAACTCCTCGTACGTAAGTTGATACTCCTCGGGGAGGAGCATGAAAAACGAGCACAGGGCCAGCCAAGCGGCGTAGGAGGCGTTGGTGGCCCCGCCCACGGCGAGCTGCCGGAACAGGACGGAGTTGGAATCCCTGGAAAGCATCCGAAGCTTCCGCTTGAGGATTTCCCTGTCGAAGGTCGGAGGACAGACGAGCTTGGCGTAGCTCGAAAAGGCCACCGCGCCGATCAAGTCGTCCGGCCCCCTCAGATCCGCAAAGGCATAGGCCCCCTCGAGGGCCACGTCGCCCAGGGTCAGCCTGCCTTCTCCGCTCGGCCGGTTCATCGAGCCGGACAGGTCCTGAACGATCATGATCCACTTCGACTCGAGGTAGGTCCTCCGCCATGTGGTCGAGTACTGCACGTTGGCCACCGCGCCCACGGACGACGCAAGAAACAGAAGCGCCACAGCCGTCCTCGCGTGCTTTCTCAAGGGACCGGGCTCGAGCGACTTCGGGACCAGGGAGACAGCGGCGAAAGGAGTCCTCCTCTCCAGCCGTCTCGCCCCAGCGAGAAAAGCCGGGATCAGCACGAGGAGCAGAAACGCCCAAGGGTGCTGAACCGCCAGGCCTTCCGAAGACATCGAGGGCTTCTCCCTCACTCCTTACCCGAGAGCCGACCCCGGGACGAGTCTTCTCATTCTCTCCCGAAAGCCATCGAGGTCCGGGTAGGGATCCTGTTCCAACGCCACCACCCTGTCGGCTTCCCGCAGGAGATCCTGCACCGCGGGAACAATCCCGGAGGGAAGGGATTCCCGGATCGACTCGAAGAAGATCTCGCCGCTTCCACCCGAAGGGCCCCTGCCGTCCCCATACCGCTCTCGCAGAAACTGCCGAAACAAGGCCGTCGCCTCTTCCACGAAAAGCCAATGAGCCTTGTCCGGACCGGCCGCGAGAAGAGACCGAAGCTTTGCGGCCAGCACCTCGTCTTTTCTCTCGGCCGCGGCGAGAGCGGCTCTGCGGGACCGGACAGCCCCAAACGCGACCCAAGCGACTGCGGCAAGAGCAGCCACAAGGAAACCCAAGGCCTCCAAAAGACTGCGGCGAGCCGCGGCCCGGGACGGTCGTTCCAAGTCCGGAGGCTCCAGGGGAGTCTCCGGAACGATCAGCTTGTTCTGACTCCCCTCCGAAGGCAGGATGGAAGCGATCCTCACGGGAAGCATCTCGGTCTCAAATGTTCTCTCCCGCGTACCCGAGCAGGTTGTACACGTGTATTTCAGCCGCAGGGGAGGAAGCCTGTACTCCCCCGGGGCAAAGAACTGGATCCAGCCGCTGATTCGAATCGGGCTCGACCGCACCGCTTTCACGTAATCGAAGGGGTCGAGCTGCATTTCGAAGAGCTCCTTCTGGATGTTGTCCGGTCTCAGGGAGAGGTTTGCCAGAGAACTCGGGTCGATTTCGATCCTTTCCGAGAACGTCACCGTGTACGAGAAAGGAATCTTGTCTCCCAGGCTTCCGCCAGGAAGGTCCAACGACACAACGGCACGGATGGAAGGCCGGATTTCGACGAGAACCGGGGTCGCCCGGGCCACATGGATGTCCTCGGCCAGGAGGTTGACCGCCCGGAAGAGCGTGGTCTCGAACAGGTCGACCCGGCACACGTCCTCTCCGGGCTCGGGCAGCGCATGGGCCTGCACCAAGAGCTTCCCCATGGTTTCCGTATCGACTCCGGTTTTCCATTTGAGATCGAGGGCGTTGAAGAAAGCGTAGGTCTTCCCGTCCATCTCCAGCGTGGGGTGGACATAGTCCACTTCCGGGAGGGCCGCCAGTTCCTGGATCAGCAGAGCCAGCCGGGCCTCATCCATGCCTTTGGCGAGTTTGAGAAAACATCCCTCCTCCAGGAGATTCGTATCGCAGAAGGGTTCCTCGAATTCGGGGCGTTCTTGAACGAGTTGTCGGCTCTTCTCTTCGAGCTGCTGCAATCCCAGTGGACTGGGGGCCCCCTCGGTTTCCCCTGCGGCCTCCGCCCGAAAGACAACCGAGAGCCACTCGAGGCCGATTTCCGGCACGATCTTCTTCCCCTGGCCGTCGTAAAACCAGATCTCCTCCAGACTCACCGGAGCCGGGATTCTCTTTTCGACGGCCCCGGAGGAAAAACGCGACACCCCTGCCGCGGTCCCGGCAGTCCCCGCGACTGCCAGGAGCGCCAAAGTGAGAACCGCCCTGGCCGCACCGACTCGCCTTGTTTTTCTCCCATGCATCCCCGTGCCCTCTTTCATCGATATCCGGCAGACCCGGATCGGATCCACTCGATGATCTTGCGCTGGAAATCGTCCTCGGGCGTCAGAACCAAATGGTCGATTCCGGCGCGGAGCATCTCCTCCCGGATCTCCCGCAGTCGCTCCGCCCGCTCCCGCCTGTAGGTAGCCCCCTGCCTTCCGTCCAGGAGAATCTCTTCACCGGTCTCGGCGTCCCGGAGCAGAATCATTCCAGACGACTCCGCGGGAAGCTCGAATTCTCCCCGTTCCAGCACCTGGATGGCCTTCAGTTCGTGCTTGTTGGTCCCGTGGAGCGCCCTCTGAAAGCTGAACGTGCAGTCCCAAGGAAAGAGAAAATCCGAGAGCACGAAGGTGAGGCTCTCGGGGATTTCGTTGACGAGCTTCGTCAGGGCTGGATTAAGCCGAGTCTGCTTGCAGGGCACTGGCTCGGACCGGGCCACGGCGTTTACGATCTGCAGAAAGTGGCTCATCCCCATCCGAGGGGGAATGTACTCCAGGACGGTGTCCGCGAAGGTGATCAGACCGCACCCGTTGTTCGCCATGATGGCCGAGTAAGCGAGAGAAACGGCCACGTTGGCCTGCAGAAGTTCCTTCCTTCCGAAAGACATGGAACGGCTCACGTCATACAAAATCATAAGATTGAAGTAACTCTCCGCCAGGTACTCCCGAACCGTGTATTCGCCCGTCTTGGCCGTGGCCTTCCAGTCGATATTGCGGAAAGAGTCGCCGGGCTCCATTTTCCGGAGCCCCCAGAACTCGTACCCCGATCCCTTGAAAATGCTCTCCCAGTCGCCGGGGAAAGGGGAGTCGACCCGGTGGCTGACGAAAACTTCGAGCAGTTCCTTCTTGGAAAGAAGAGCCTGCTCGCTCTTTTCCGCCTTCCGCCTAGTAAGGCTGAACCGTCCGAAGGATCTCATCGACGATCCCGTCCGGGCTGATCTGATTGGAGACAGCGGCGCTCGTCAGAAGGATTCGATGGCGCAAGACGTGGACCGCGCAGCGGTTGACGTCTTCGAAGCTGACGAAATCCCTTCCCTCGCAAAAGGCCCTCGCCTTGGACAGGGCCAGCAGGGATTCCGTCGCCCTCGGCGAAGCCCCCAGCCGGATATATTTGTGGAAGTCCGCGTCCTGGGCCCGGCCCCTGTACGTGCGGACGGGCCGTGTGGAAACGCAGATGTTGATGATGTACTCCATCACCTTCCGGCCGACCCGAACGGTGCTGTGGACGAGGTCCTGCATCTCCAGGATCTCTTCCAAAGTGGCCAGTTGGCGCACGCTGCTCTTCAACTCTTCAAAATTGGAATGCTTCCGATAGAGAAGCTCGGTCTCCTGCTCGCGGTTTGGATACCCCACGTCGTATTTTACCATGAAGCGGTCCACCTGGCTTTCGGCCAAGGGATACGTCCCGATCTGTTCGATGGGGTTTTGGGTCGCCAGGACAATGAAAGGCTTCGGAATTTTGTACACCATGCACTCGACAGCCACTTCCCTCTCCTGCATGGCCTGGAGGAGAGCGGACTGGACCTTGGGGGAAGCCCGGTTGATCTCGTCCGCGAGAAAAATGTTGCAGAAGATCGGCCCGAAGTAGTAATCGAACTTCTTCTGCTGCTCGTTATAAATCATGCTCCCGGTGATGTCGCTCGGCATCTTGTCCGGCGTGAACTGGAACCGATTGAACCGGCCGCCGATGACCTTGGCGAACGTCTCGACCGCCAGACTCTTGGCCAGGCCCGGCACGCCCTCAAGCAGAATGTGCCCCTTGGCCAGCAGAGCATGGATCATCAGCGCAAGCATCTCTTCCTGGCCGACCACAACTTTTGCGATTTCGGCTTGGATCGCTCGGATCTTGGCGGCGTAGCGCCCTTGAGCCGTGGCCGGCTCTTCCCCTGACTTTTGCAATGGCTCCATGGTTCGATCTTCCCTCTGGAGGGGATTCCCTCATAGGTATTCAAAGCGTTTCCGGTACCGGACAATGAGATACAGAAAGAACGGCCCTCCCAACATGGACGTCAGAACCCCCACTTTCAGATCGACCTCCACCACCAGCCGGACGAACAGGTCGGCGTACAGAACGAAAACCGCCCCCAACAGCCCTCCGATGGGAACGAGCTTTCGGTTGTCCGGGCCGACCAGAGCGCGGACGATGTGCGGAGCCAGGAGCCCCACGAAGCCGATCACGCCTCCGACAGCGATCGCCCCGCCCGTCATGATTGAAGAAAACACGAGCAGGCTGTTCCTCGCAAGGGGGATGTTCACGCCGAGATTGGCCGCGCTCTCCTCGCCCAGCATGAGAAGGTTTAGATCCTTGACGAAAAACACGGTGCCGGCCAACGCCAGCACCGTCGTGGGAAAGACGATCTGCACGTGCTCCCAAGATCGGTTGTTGAGGTCCCCCATGAGCCACGTCACGATGACCCTGCCCACGTCGAACTCGCGGGTGCTCATGGCGATCACGAAAGAAGTCAGAGCGCTGAAAATCATGTTCAGGGCGATCCCGGTCAGGAGCAGGGTGGCCACGGACGTATGACCGCGGCTCGTGGCGATCACAAAGACGGCCACGAGCGTGACCAGGGCGAACGCGATGGCCACCAGAGGAAGGGCGAACAGCGACCGGGTGGACAGGCCGAAGTAGATCGCGGTCACGGCGCCCAAGGCGGCGCCGGAACTGATCCCGATCACCCCGGGTTCGGCCATGGGATTCTTGAAGATGCCCTGCATGATGGCGCCTGCCACCGAAAGAGAGAACCCCACGAGGAAGGCCACCAGGAACCGCGGCACCCGGCCGTCCCAGACGATCGCGCTTTCCACGGGGTCCACCTCGCCCCGGTACAGGCCCAGCCGGGCCCCGACAATGCGGAACACCTTCTCGGTCCCGATCTCCCAAGACCCGTAGCACAAGGCTAGGAAGGCCGCGACCACGACGAGGCATACCAGGAGGGCGAACAATCCCGCCTCCCGGCTACCGATCAACCGTGCCGGTTTTCCCATAGACGATTCCAGCCAGTTCGTTGGCGCTCAGCACCATGAATTGCGAGTCCACCCGGAGATAGAGGCCGGGCATCGTGTGCACCCTGCCCTCTCGCACCGCCCTTGCGTGAGAGAGAATCCGGTCCGTCAAGAGGAGGTTCTTCAGGCCGCTATCAGCCGGAACCACGATGATGTCCGGATCCCATTTGAGTACGGTCTCGTGGTCGATCTGAATCCACGACTTGACGCCCTGTTCCTCGCCCACGTTCCGGGCGCCGATGATTTCGCAGATGGAGGTGAAATTCGAGGTCTTTCCGGGAATGTACCCGTTCTCGTCGTAATAGAGGATTCTGGGGGCCTTCTCGGAGGCCGGGATTCGCGACCGGAGGTCCCGGATCCGATCCTCGATCGTCTTGAGCAGAGCCTCGGCGTTTCCCTCCTCGCCGATCAGCCTACCGATGAGTCCGATCTGGTACCGGATCGATTCCAGAGTTCCAAAGTATCCGAGATCGAAAAAGGGGATTCTGGCCTGCCTGAGCTTTTCCTTGAACTCCTGACTGGAGTAAAAGACCGTGAACACCAGGTCCGGTCGGTACCCGATGACGCGCTCGGTCTCCGGCGTCCGGAAAATCGGCCCCGTCTTTCTGACCTCTTCGGCGATGAAGCTGAACTTCGGATCCGCAGCGACATCGTTGTAGGCCACGATGCGCTCCCTCGGGCAGATCGCCCACAGGATCTCGGTAACGCCCGCGGCATGGGCGATCAGACGCATGGGTTTCTTTTCCAGCCTGTAGACCTTTTCTTCCTCCCGGAAGGTATCGGTCCGGAAATCGTACTGCTTGTCTACGTACCGGACCTCCCTGGGCCATCCCTCCTGACTGGGAGCCTCCCCCCGCGCCAGGCTCAGATCCTCGCGGAGCGTCTGGGGGTCCAGAGGAGGCTGAAAGCAGACGGGTTTGCCTTCGCCCCCATCGGCGCCCACCGCTCCCAGAATCATCCAAAGGAAAGAAAAAAGAAGCGCATATGTTTTCGTTCCCATCGGCCCGCCTCGTCGCCTCCCGCACGGCGCTCAGTGAAAGTAAAGAAAACGCAAAGAGTCCTTGCGGATCTCCTCGACCCGAACGTGAAAGACTTCCCTCACATTCGACTCCGAAAAGGCCTCATCGGGACTCCCGTGAAAGAAGATCCGGCCTTCCTGGAGGATCGTGATGGTGTCGCAATACCTGCGGGCAAGGTTGAGATCGTGAATGCTCGCCACAAGGGTCTTTCCCTTCTCTTTGAGGCCCGTGAGCAGATTCATGATCATGAGCGTATGCCCGATATCGAGGTCCGACGTGGGCTCGTCCAGCAGGATGAGAGAGGCTTCAGTTGCCAGGGCCCGGGCAATGATGGCAAGCTGTCCTTCGCCCCCGGACAGTTCGTTCACCAAGCGGTCCCTCAGTTCGTTCGTCCGGGTTTCCTCCAAGGCGCTTTCGATGATTTCCCGGTCCCTCTTGCGCAGGCCCTGGAACCTGCCGAGGTGGGGGTTCCTGCCCATGGCTACGACCTCGTACACCGAAATCGGGAATCCCATCTCGGTTCCCTGGGGAACCAGGGTCACCAGGCGGCTCAGCTCCCGGCGGGGGATGCTGCGGCAGTCCCTTCCCTGGATGCGCACCGTACCGCCCCGGGGCTCCCAGATCCTGCAGATGTTCTTGAGCAGAGTCGACTTGCCAGACCCGTTCGGACCGATGATTCCGTGAAATTTGCCCGACTCGAACTCGGCCGAGATTCCTTTGAGGATTCTTTTCTCTCCGATGGAGAACTCGAGATTTTCCAAGGTGAGCATCGCTTTTGCGCTCGCAGGGTCCTCCTTCACGCACACAGCTTCAGCCTGTAAGCCGCCGGCAGGATGAATTTCGACGTCACGACACTGGCGAACCCGAAGACCACAACGGCCAGGATCACCGGGTGCGTGAGATCCTTGGACCACGCGGTCGTCAAAGCAAGAGCGCCCCAGAGAAAGACCTGGCCCAGAATGAGCTGAACGTTTTGGGAGACCGTATGGATCACCCAGAAGTTCTTTGCCAGCTCGAAGTTTTCGCCCCGTCGGATCTTGATCTCCACGATCTTGAACCAGACCCGGCCCTCCACGATCTGGGCCGATCCGTCCGAAACGTGATGAAGAAAATACAAGGCGATAATGATATGGGATTTGAACGGGACGGCCGAAAACAGGGCCTTGAACACCGGAGGAAAGCACGACACCAGAAAGACCGCCCCCAGGGCCTGGCCGATCCCGATGCCCACCACCCCCCGCACGAGCCGCGAGACCTGCCGGTTCAAGTCGCGCAGCGACTCCAGCCTGTCGATGAAGCCCGAGATGTACGTGCTGCTCACGATCGTGATCCCGGGATAGGCGTACTTCACCACGATCCCCAAGATCGCCGCGACCTTGAGCTCCTGTTCAGCCATGGAAAACATCGTGTAGAGCACCACGCCGTCCAGGATGTTCTTTCCCACGGTGTAAGAGAAATTGCCGATTTCCCCGTACCGGTAGAAAGGCACCTCCACGAGCGCCCGGAGATACAGGCGGATCTTTTGGCTCAACGGGGGCGTTCTGTGCTCGTACGAATAGGCGCTTGAGTCCAAAGGGTTTCCAGCTCTGGAATAAAACACGAAAAGGACACGAAGAGAATTCGTGTCCTTTTCGTGTCTGGATCGTTCTCTCCGGGCCGGAAGGCCGTCTCGGCCCCCGGCCCGGTCGAAGAACCTATTTGCTCACCAACTCCTTCAGAAGCGTCACCGTGTCCTTGGCGGCCTGTTCCGGCATGAGCGAGGTATTCGAGATGTTGCAGACCACCTTGGTGATGTCATGGTCGCACTTCTTTTCGGCCCAAACCTGAGACTTGGGAGCCGAAATGTACACCGAGTAGCTGTGATGCATGGTGCCGGGCCGCTCCCCGATGACGTGCACAATGGCCTTTGGCTTGTTGGGATCTGCCTTGGCGAACAGAATGCTGCCAATGGCGTATCCGGCCCGCACGCGGCCGTTCGTCACCACGATGTTCTTCTCTCCCACCGTGAAGCCGGCATTCTTGAGTTCCTTGTTCACCGCGGCCAGGTACGGAGCCAAATGATCCTCATCCATGATCGCCTTGGCATTGAGGCCGTCGGAGATCACGATCTGGACATCAGGAGCTTTGCCGGCCCAAGCGTCCCGGAGCTTTTCCAGAGTGGCCACAGCCGCAGGGCTCAGCTCTTCGCCCGAGGCCGGGTGGGCCACGTAGTCCTCGCGGTCTTTGGACATGGTCGTGATCGGTACGGCGTTCGGGATCGTCTTGACGAATTCGGGCGTCAGCTCAGCCCAGAGGGAGACCTTGGCGTCCTGATAGAGATCGTTGAGCCTCTTGGCCAGGTTGGGCTCGAGATCCCAAGGGTTCTTGCCGTGCCCGATCGCCAGGTCCACGCCTCTCCCCTGGACCTCGTCGACCTTCTTGCGGCCTTCGGCGTAAATCTCTTCCTTGGATCTCTTGTCCCCTTTGGCCAGGCGGTACTGGTAATAGACCCAAATGGGATCGCCCAGGTGCTCGGTGTACTTGTTGTTCTTGTCCACGATCTGGATGCGCTTGAAGAAATCCCACATCGCGTCGTTGACCTTGTAGCCAAACTTCTCCCGAAGACGCACGTGGTCCTGGAAGCCGGTCGTGAGGTAGCTCAGCATCGGGTCGTTCTTGGTGGGCAGGCCCATGAGATAAGCCGGGTTGGCCGGCATGATCTGGTCGATGCACCAGTCGAGGTCCTCGAGAGAGATCGGCATGTGCAGAGTCGAGCAGATGTCCAACCCCGCAGCCAGTCCATGCAGTTTGCCCATGGCAATGTCTTCGAAGCAGCATCGGACTAGCTGTTCGCGGGTCTTGAAGACTTCGGGACCGATGAACCCCGCCACATCGTTGAAGTGCGTCCAGGCTCCCTTGGGCTGGACTTTCGCGAGCTCCTGTTTCAGCGCCCGGGCGAACCCGTACTTGCGGGATTCGAGAACCACCATGTCCACGCCATCGGCCGCGCCGTTGGTGAAGTCTGCGCCCTGGCCGGTCTCATAATAGAGGCCGTATTTCGCGCCCGCCCGGCTCTTGGCATGATTGATCATCTTCTCCACGGTCACGTCAAAGACCTTGTTGGCCGCCTCGGTCCCGGCCAGGCTCTGAAACATGAAGGCGACCAGGCCCGGATATTTCTGGCCGACCTCTGCCTGCACGTCGATATGGGCGAGAACGCACCAGGGGATAACCTCCTGAAGCTTGAAGGTCTCGACCACGTCCTTGAGGGCTCTCTCAATGTTCGCGATGTTCTCCACCTGGCTGTCCACAGGGTTCGTGCCGATCACGATGTCGCCCGTTGCAAAGGAGAACCCGTTGAAAACCTGCCAAACGATGTCATCGGTGTTGTCCGTGGGCGAGTTCGGCTGGATCCGGGCGCCCATGTACCCCTTCGCGCCGAGCTTGCTCCCAGGCAGGGGGTTGAAGATCTTCTGGCCGACCACGATCAGCTCTTCGTTGCTCATGAGCTTGACCAAACAGCCGATGTGGTCGCTCGTCAGGCCGCCCATGATCGCCTTGATCTCGTCTTCGGACTTGTTCAGGACGAAATCCTTAAGTTCCTGCATGGTCCAGTTCTGGATCTTGGCATAGGCCGCCTTGTCCGTAGTGTCCCAAATCAGTTTCTGCACGCTGTCCTGGGACAGCGGATGCTGATACAAGTCGCTCAGTTTTGTGTTGGCCAGGAGCTTGCGGGCGTTCAGCCGACTCAAGGCGTCGTCAGCCGCCACGCCCAGGATTTCGTCCCCTTCCTTGAAGGCATTTGCTGCGCCGATGACCTTCTTGTAGGTTTCCTGGTCGAAGGCCCCCTTGACCCTCGTGATGTAAGCAAAAACGTCCTCTCCCGGCTTGACATCGTGAATCGTGATCGCACTGGCCCAGACGCTCAGGGAAAGGACCCCGAGCCCTACGAGTCCGGCGAGCAGGACTCTGGTTATCCTTCCTTTCATGGTTCCCCTCCTTTCCGGTTGTCGTGCTCATGATCCGGACGGGCGAAAGGCCCCACCGGCCTTACGCCCATCCGCGTTTCTAGGCCCTCAGAGAGAACAATCGATGATGATTCCTCCGTAAACGTGCTGAGAATCGTTCCCGTCGAAGCTCGTGGCCTGCAGCAAATCGTCGGCCCCCTCGCTGAGCGGGAAGGTGTAATTGACGGTGGGCTTAACCGTGAAGTACTCGTTCAGCGGGATGTTCAAGGCGGCCCACACAGTGCCGTCGTGCCAGGACCGGTAGTCAGCCGTCTCGTTGTCGTTGTAGCTCACCCAGGCCCCGAGGTCGACGGACCAGCCGTTCTGCAATTCGAAGCTGTGGGAGAGGTCGAATTTGAAGTACCAGGCAGGACCGTTCTGGATCTCCCGGTAGACGCTCAGGGTCGGAGAAAGGAGCACATCCGCGCCCAAGGTCAGGAAGAGCTCCTGGGCGTCCTGTCCGGTCATGACCGGCGTATCCCCTCGGCCCGGGTCCGGCTGCCCCGTGGCGTCGACATCGTAGAAGATCCAGCCGAACGTGAAGTTGAGAATGTTCCAGCTGTTGCTGTACGTGAGCACCCAGTCGGTCTCCCACAGTTCGTGGGTGCCAGTCCCCTTGTAATGCGTGTCGAAGTCCACCCACACGTTCACGTTGAAGCCCTTGTATCCCACCGTGAGGCTCGGGAAGATCACGAGACTGTCTTTGCTCAGCTCATAGCCTCGCCAAATATACTGCGAGAAAAAGGAAACATTGAGGTTTGCAGTCGGTTTGTCGGCTTCCTGCCCTTCCTCGGCCCAAGACAAAGAAGCCGCCACGAGGCCCATGGCAAAGACAAGACTCCAAACGGCAAACTTGCTCCTTTTCACTTTTACCCCCCTCTTTTTCAAAGTGTTTGTGTTTCGCGAGGATCAGATCTGTAACTCAACAATCCAACTTCCGCCCAATCCGTCAACTTCAGCACCCTTACAGATTCTTACTCCCCATGGCATCCCCCCTTTCTGTTCTCTTGAGGTTCAACGCCGGATGAGACTTGATCCGCCAAGGCGGTACCGAGCCTGGAAGACCGGACACCAGCCCTTGTGCTTCTCCCAACAAACTAAATCACATACTTAAGCTGGAAAGTCAAGAAAATACGATAGGTCCCTGTCTCATGCCCCAGGACCGCTCTCTTGCTCCTGCTTGATCCTGCTCTTCTCCGATTCTTATGTATTTTAGCAACCCCCGTACCAGTCTATCTGACTGTTTCAAGGCGCCCGAACCCACTTTAGACATTGACGTTTTTCTAAAACGTCCTTCATCCACGCAAGCCGCGACGGCCAACGGCCCCGTCGGTTTTCTTTCCATCGTGAAAAAAGACCCTTCGCCCGTCTCCGCCCTCGCCTCGATTTGCCCAAACCAGCGGAGCGTATCAGCCGCTGGCATGTCCATCCGATTGCCCGCAAGCGGCCTCCGTGCGGTAGATGCAGGACCCTCTTAGAAAGATTCCTAATATGGAATACCGCAAAAGGGCAGGTTCATTTCACCATCTTCTTCATGTCGTGGCATTGCTCGCAGTTCACGGGGGCACGACTCGCCTGCTCGTTTTCCTTTTTCTCCAGGTGGCACCCTCTGCAGAATTCCATCTTGACCTGGTAAAAGGACGGAGGGTCCCCCTCTCCAGCTTCGGCTTTTTTCTTGTGACACGAACGGCAGGACGGCACCTTGACCCCTTCCGGCCCGTGGTGGCACTTGAGGCATTCGATTTCCAGCGAATCCCTGTGCCGGCCGTGCCCAAACGAAACAGGCCCAAGGGGCGTCTCGAAGACAACCGCCTCGGGCCCGTTGTCCCGGGCGGGTTCGGGTGCGGTCCCGGCAGTCAGGAAGACCAAGGCAAGTGCGGCGGAAAGAATTCCTCTAGCCCGTGGCATAGCTGTGCAGCCCGGAAAGAAGCAGGTTCACGCCGAGGTAGCAGAAAAGGGTCGCGCAGAAGCCGATGACCGAAAGCCAGGCGCTTCTTCGGCCTCTCCATCCCCTCACGATGCGGGCATGAAGGTAGCCGGCATAGATGAACCAGACGATGAGCGACCAGGTCTCCTTCGGATCCCAGCTCCAGTAACTCCCCCAGGCAGAATTCGCCCAAGCCGCTCCGGTGATGATTCCCAAAGTCAACATGGGGAATCCCACGGCGATGATCCGATAGGAGAATTCGTCCAGGAGCTCGGGAGCCGGCAGAAGTCTCCAAATCGCTCCGCCGGACTCTTTCTTGCCCTTTGCCGAGGGTGCGCCCAGATACAGCAGGCTGGCCCCGAAAGCGACGGCAAAGGCGGCGTAGCCGAGAAAACAGGTGATTACGTGGGCCGTCAGCCAATTGCTCTGCAGAGCAGGAACCAAAGGCTGGATCTTCCTGTCCATGAGAGAAGTGGACGCAAGGGCGAGGAAAGCCAGGGGCATCACGACCGCTCCGAGCAGCCGGCTCTGGAGTCTCCTGAGCGAGACCAGACAGATCAAGACAATCGTCCACGAGAAAAAGACCATGGACTCGTAAAGGTTTGAAAAAGGCGCGTGCCCGATGCCCTGGCGGTGGGATTCTATCCACCTTGAAGCGATGGCCGCCGCATGAGCCAGGAGGCCGGCCAGGGCCAAAAGGTCTCCCACCCTGCCAGAGAGGCGGTGCCGCACGATCGCATGAATGAGATAGAAGAGCCAGCTTCCCAGGTAAATCAGAATGCTCAGGCCGATCAGGGTGGATTCTTTCATGGTTTTACCCGAAACCCTCTCCTAACGAATTTTCAAGGGCCGGATTCCGGGATTCAATCCCGGTCGTCCCCTCCCCTCACTCCGCTCTGGCCTTGCGAGGTCTTCGGTTCTTCCAGCCAAGGGGAAAGCTTCTTGCGCAGCCGTTCCTTCCTCACGGCGAATCTCCCTTCGTAGGCCAGGGGGTGCCGAACCGCACGGCTGGCGATGCGCACGCGGATCCCCCCTTTCTCCGTAGCTTCTCGGGTGACCCAGGTCACCTCGTGATCCAGGAGAAGCGACAACAAGAAACCCAGCACCAGCAGAACACTCCCGGCCCAGACCAGGGGAGTGCCGGGATCCTTGGAAACCTCAAGCCCCGTGTACGGGAGGAGACGCAAATCCACGAACCGGAACCGGTAAGGGCCGGTCTTCCTGAGGTCCCAGTCCGGGAATTCCTTGAGAATCCAGAACGGATTCTGGAACCCCCGGTCGTCCACGATGGCGATCCTTACGGCAGGTCCCAAGTCCTCCCTGGGAAAAGAGGTCATGCGCATCATTTCGGCAGGGATCACGAGATGGTCCCTGAAATCCACCGCAATCGCCCGTTCCCCCCTCCCGCCCGGCAGGAGAAAGGGCGCATGAAGCCGAGTGCGGATCTCGACCCTCTCGCCACTCTGCCGGTCTTCCACCTCCAGGACAAGGTCTGGAGAGGAACCGTAGGTGGATTGATAGAACGTGACGCCCCGAAAAGACAAAGGGTGGTTTACCCGAATTGCGGCGTCCAGGGTCATCCCTGTGCGCGGATCGGACACTGTGACTTCGCTCCTATAGTCCTTGGGGCTGCCATCCGGGTAGGTTTCCACGACGAAACGGTTGCAACGGATGCCAAATCCCAAATCCAGCTTTCTGCCTCCCTTCTCGATCCACACCGTGGACGATTCCTCCCCCTCTTGGAGGATGAGGGTCGCCCGGAACCCGAACAGGGCGCCCAGGAGCCCGCCAAGGAGAATCAGCACAAGACTCGCATGGGCAAGATACGGACCGAGGCGGCTCAGACGGTTCTTTTCAAAGCGCCGCACGGAGTGGCAAGCTCCTGCTTCAAGGGGCGCCACGCGCGCCGTCGGCCTTCCGAACAGACGTCGCAGAGCCCGTTCCAAGTCCGCGTCCACCCGCTCTGGATCGCCCCGGAGTTCGAGGGTATCCTGATTTTTCCAATGGGCCAATGCGGGCGCCGGGTCCGCCCCAGTCGTACGACGAAGAGACCGCCAAACGCCGGGGAACCTCCTGGCCGTGCATGTCGCCAGATTGAGACCGAGCAGGGACAGAAGCAGGATGAAACCTGCGGAATGATACAGGTCCGTAAGCCCCAGGAACTCCAGAACCCGCGCGCCGGTCCGGCCGTACATGGCCTCGTAGGCCTCCGGCCGGCCGTTCTGGGGGACGACGGTGCCCAGGATGGAGACGCCGGCAAGCACCAGGCAAAGGAAAAGGGTCAGGCGGGTGCTGGAAAGGAGATCCTCTGTGCGATCAAGCGTGCTGCGGAGTGTTTTTTTCAAGGCAACCGAGCCTTTCAATCGAAAAATCCGGTGCCCTTCGAGTCGGGTCTTTGGACTTTCGATGGCGGTTTTTCTTCAAAACGTATTGACAAAATACTGGACATATTATAACAGAGGGTGTTTCAATTCAACGAGGGCGGGCCCTCACGCGTTCGAGGCGCTCTTCGCGCCTGCCCTCGTCACCTTTGGATTCACCCAAATCGGCCCCTGCTCGCGCAGACGACGGGCCCGCAGGGTGCCATTCCGCCAGGAAGGGGTGAGATTCGACGGCTTCTTGGGAAAGGGCCGCTCCGAAGGCCCCCACCACCGGTTGGGATGCCTCAAACCGAGGGGAGGGAACAAGATGCAGTCCCTGGGGAAACAGCTGATCGTGGAACTGTACGGTTGCGACAGAGCCCTTCTGGACGACCCCCTGAGATTGGAATCGATTTTCCTCGAAGCCATCCGTCGATCCGGGGCTACGATCATCCGGCCCTTCTTTCACCAGTTCTCGCCCCACGGCGTCAGCGGCATCGTCGTCATCGCCGAATCGCACGTTGCCATTCACTCCTGGCCCGAGTTTGGCTACGCAGCCGTCGACATCTTCACGTGCGGCAGCCAGGTGAAACTCGACGCCATTTTCCAGCACATCCGCTCCGAACTGCACGCCCAGGACGTGTCGGTCATGGAAGTGAACCGCGGGACCCTGGATCTTCCGGCCGACCAGTTGATGCACAAGCCTGCGGAGCAGCCCCCGCCGGCCTGAACCTTTCGAGGCTCTGACCGAAGCGCACCGCCTGGTCACGGGCCACGCCGCCTTTCCCCCGCCGCACCGAGGGAGTGATTCGACATGGGAGCCCAGTGGTTCGTGGAGAAAACCACCAACACGCGCATCTGGCACAGGATCCAGAAGATCGTCCTGTCCACCCGATCTCCCTACCAGAAGATCGACATCGTCGATACCCACGCCTTCGGCCGGGTCCTTTTCCTGGACAACATGGTGCAATCAAGCGAACTCGACGAATTCATCTACCACGAAATGATGGTGCACCCGGCCCTGTTCACCCACGGACCCGTTCGATCCGTCTGCATTATCGGGGGAGCGGAGGGTGCCACGCTGAGGGAAGTGCTTCGGCACGACCCTCGGCGGGTCGTCATGGTGGACATCGACGAAAAGCTTGTGGAGATCTGCAGGAAGCACCTCCCGAGCTGGTCCCAGGGCGCGTTCGACGATCCCCGGGTGGAGCTGCGCTTTGAAGACGGCAGAAAATTCTTGGAACAGACCGACGAGACCTTCGATGCCATCCTGATCGATCTTTCGGACCCCCTCCAAGGCGGGCCGTCGACGCTCCTTTACACGAAAGAGTTTTACGCCGTCGTTCACCACCGGCTTTCGGAAGGGGGATGCACGGCTGTCCAGAGCGAAAGCCTTCATCCGAACCGGATCGAAGCCCACGCCCGCGTTCGGAACACTTTGCGGGAAATCTTCCCCTTCGTCCGTCCCTACGGCTACATGAGCCATGCTTTTCACGAACTTTACAGCTTCACCCTCGCCTCGAAGAAAGTCGATCCGGACCAGGTCGACGTCGAAGAGGCGTTCCGGGCAAAGAACCTCCCCTTGCGCTATTACTCGCCGGAACTCCACCGAGGCATGTTCAAGTTGCCGGCCAATCTTTACGAGGCCTATGACCGGTACCGGCAGGTCATCACGGACCGTGACGTGGTGTATTATCCGGACAAGAACCGCCCGGTTCCTGCACGGGGACGGAGTGGATGAGGTATTCGGCGATTTCGGCCGGTTCCTCCAGCACCTTGAGAATCGCCAAGTCTTCCTTCGAAATCATGCCCCGCGCGAGAAGGACACCCCGCATCCATTCCAGCAGGCCCGCCCAGAATTCGCCCCCCACGAGCACAAGAGGGAAAGGCTGAATCTTGTGGGTCTGGATGAGCGTCAGAGCTTCCGTGAACTCGTCCAGGGTGCCGAACCCGCCGGGCAGGATGACATAGGCCATTGCGTACTTCACGAACATGACCTTGCGGCAGAAAAAATACCGGAACCCCAGGCGGACGTTCGCATAAGGGTTGGGCTTCTGTTCCAGGGGGAGCTCGATGTTGAGACCGACGCTCCGTCCCCCGGCCTCGGCCGCGCCCTTGTTGGCGGCCTCCATGAGCCCGGGGCCGCCGCCGGTGATCACGGCGAACCCCGCTTCCACGAGCCTGCGGGCGAGATCCACGGTCTTCCCGTAGAAAGGGTCCGCAGGGCCCATTCTCGCCGATCCGAAGATCGCCACGGCCCGCCCGATCCCTGAGAGCACCTCGAATCCTTCCACGAATTCGCTCAGAATCCGAAAGAGCCTCCACGTATCCTGGATTCTCCAGTCGTCAATCAAGAACTGCCCAGCGTGCGTGCCCGTCATTCGTTGCCTCCGCTTGTTCCCCGAAACGACCGCGTTCAAACCGGCCCCCACCCGGCCTGCGGCCGGAGCGAGCCCCTCACGGCGAATCCTTCTTGCCGAGATCTTTGCGGAATAGAGCGTCCAGAGGACTCGGTGTCTCTTCCCGGCCTCCCTTGCGAAGCCGCTCCTCGATCTTCGCGTACCGTTCCTCCCGTTCCTTCCCGCTCTTTCCCTCGGCGAAACGTTTTTCCACCTCCCGGATGGCTTCCGATCTCTGTTCCTTCCATTTTTTCAGCTCCGCCTCGATTCCGGCGGGCTCCTCGGCGCCCCGGAGGGCCTCGGCTTTCAACGGGTCTCGCAGCACGATCCGATCTTCGAAAGCGCTCCGGATTCGCTCGAGAGCCCCGACCTTTTCGAGCCGGTTGCACAGGTGATGGACCGTCTCCACCGAGAACCGGCTGCGCTCCGCCGCCTCGGCGACCGTAGGAGGCCGCTTTTCCAGATGTTGGAAGAGCCGAACCGCGGCCATGAGGATCTGTGCTTCTTCGTAAAGGGTATAGGTCGATTCCATGGGCGTCCCCTTCTCCTACGAAACCCGTCCTTCCGGCGAAGGGTAACACCGCCCGCGATCACGTGTAAAGCGGCGCCCAAGGGATGATTGCTCGTGCGGCCGGTCGGCCGTGGAGCCCTTGGGCGCGGATTGAAAAGAGGCGCTGGCGGTGATATACTGACATCTTTCGTTGGGAGGCGTAGGGACTCGGATCTATCCTCACCAGAACCCGCGGGGTTCCGCCGACTCACGGCGTCCAGCAATCTCGAGGCACGGATCATGTATCAGATCGTAGACCGCAAGAGGCTCGCACCGGGTGTCGTTCTCATCAAGATCCAGGCTCCGGAGATCGCCCGGGCCCACCGACCAGGGCAATTCGTCATTCTTCGGATCGACGAGCGGGGGGAAAGGATTCCCTTGACCGTGGCGGACAAGGACCCGCAGGCAGGCACGATCACCCTGATCTTCCAGGAGGTCGGCAAGACCACCTATCACCTTGCCCGTCTTCCGGTGGGCGGCGCCCTCAAAGACGTGGTGGGTCCCCTGGGCTCTCCCACGGAAATCGAGAATTTCGGCACGACCGTCTCGATCGGGGGCGGCATCGGCGTCCCTCTTCTTTATCCGATCACAAAGGCTCTGCGGGAGGCGGGCAATACCGTGGTCAGCATCATCGGCGCCCGCACCAAGGAGCTGCTCGTGCTCGAGAAGGAGATGGCAGAAATCAGCCACGTCCTGAAGGTCTGCACGGACGACGGCTCTTACGGGATCCACGGGTTCGTGACGCAGGAACTCCAGCGCATGCTGGACGCGAAGGAGAAGGTGGACAGAGTCATCGGGGTCGGCCCGGTTCCCATGATGAAAGCCCTTTGCAACATGACCCGTCCCTACGGCGTCAAGACCATCGTGAGCCTCAACCCGATTATGGTGGACGGCACCGGCATGTGCGGCGCCTGCCGGTGCGAGATCAAGGGAGAGACCCGATACGCCTGCGTGGACGGGCCGGAATTCGACGGCCATGAGGTCAACTTCGACCTGCTGATGAAACGCCTGGCCATGTACAAGGGCCAGGAACTCATCAGCCTCGAAAGGTTCAAGCAGTCCGGTGGAGTCACGGCAGAGGAGTGACAAACGCGATGAGCGAGAACAAGTCTCCCGAAAAGAAGGCCCCCAAGAAACCGGCTCTGCCCCGCCAGCCCATGCCGGAGCAGGATCCCCAGGAGAGAGCCCACAACTTTTACGAGGTGGCCCTCGGATACACCGAGGAACTCGCCTTGCGCGAAGCGGAGCGGTGCCTCCAGTGCAAGAAGCCTTACTGCATGGAAGGGTGCCCGGTCGAAATCGAAATCCCCAAGTTCATCGCTGAGATCCGCAAACGGGACTTTCTCAGCGCCGCCCGGGTGATCAAGGAACGGAATTCCCTTCCCGCCATCGCGGGCCGCGTCTGTCCCCAGGAAACCCAGTGCGAACAGAAGTGCGTCCTGGGCAAGAAGGGACAGCCCTGCGCAATCGGCAGGCTCGAGCGTTTCGTGGCCGACTTCGAGCGAACGAGCGGCAACGTGCAGTATCCGGAAATCCCGCCTGCCACGGGGTTCCGGGTGGCGGTTGTCGGCTCCGGCCCCGCCGGGCTCACCGTGGCCGGCGAGCTCATCAAGAGGGGCGTGGCTGTGACCGTCTTCGAGGCGCTGCACGAGACCGGAGGCGTCCTCGTCTACGGCATCCCGGAATTCCGTCTTCCCAAGGAGATCGTCCGCGCCGAGGTCGACTACCTGAGGCGTCTCGGCGTGGAGTTCAAGACGAATTTCGTCGTGGGGAAAACCGCCACCGTGGACCAGCTTCTCCAGAACGGCTACGACGGAGTCTTCATCGGCACCGGCGCCGGGGCGCCGATCTTCCTGAACATTCCGGGCGAAAACCTCTGCGGCATTTACAGCGCCAACGAGTACCTCACGCGCAGCAATCTCATGAAGGCCTACCAGTATCCCGAATACGACACGCCGATCGCCAAGGGGAAGAAGGTGGCGGTGTTCGGGGGCGGGAATGTGGCCATGGACGCAGCCCGCACGGCCCTGCGGCTGGACGCCGAGGAGGTCACCATCATTTACCGCAGGACCGAGAATGAACTTCCCGCCCGGGCCGAAGAGGTCCACCACGCGAAAGAAGAAGGTGTGAAATTTCAGTTTCTCACCGCGCCGGTGGAATTCCTGGGCAACGAGGCCGGTTGGGTCAAGGCGGTCCGCTGCAACCGTATGCGTCTGGGCGAGCCGGACGCTTCGGGCCGGCGCCGGCCCATCCCCATCGAGGGCGACATCTTCGAAGTCGAGATCGACACGGCCATCGTGGCCATCGGCAACCGCTCCAACCCGCTCGTTCCGAGCACCACGTCGGAACTAAAGGTCAACCGCTGGGGGAACATCATCGCAGACGCCGAATCCGGAAGGACCTCGCGGGACAGGATCTGGGCGGGAGGGGACATCGTGACCGGTGCGGCCACGGTGATCCTCGCCATGGGAGCAGGACGAAAGGCCGGTCTGGATATTCTCCGCCGCTTCGGGATCGCCGAAAAGCCTGCAACTCCTTCTTCGTGACCGGTGGGCAGAGCAGAAAGGCGGCGGCTTCCCGGCTCGAAGGGGGCCGTTGAGTTGAGCCCATCCGGCAGCGGGTCAGGAAGCGGAAAGCGGTAGGCCCCGGGCAGAGTCAGGCATCTCCCCCAGAGCCAGGCGGCACAAATCGCTCACGGCGAGCTGTGGCATTTGATACTCGCCGCAGAGTTTCCGCAAGGTCTGAATGCACATGGGGCAGAGGAAGACCATGGCCTGCGCGCCGTGGGCCTTGGCGTCTTCGAGATTCCACCTGCCAATTTTGATCGAGTTCGCCCGGTCTCCTCTTGCCAAGTAAGGACCTCCGCAGCACAGGGCGTGCCTCCGGTCGTACCGCCGGGCCACGCGGGTGACGCCGATCCTGTCGAGAATCTCGTCCAGCAAAGGGTCCTTGTCCCGGCTGTAACGGGACGCGCAGGGCTGCTGGTAGGCGATCCGCAGGCCGATTTTCCGGACCTCGCGCTCATGGGCCTTCAAAAAGTCGAGCAGGTACTCGAAAAAGTGGACGGGCCGGAAGGGCACCTTGACACCGTATTCGGGGGCCTTCACGGCGAGCATGGCGTAGCAGTCCTCATGAAAGCAGACGATCTCCTCCGCGCCGACGGCCGCCAGGTTGTCCACGAGCCTGCGCGCTCCGGCCCGGATCGGTTCCTCCCTGCCGATGTGCAGGTATCCGATATTGCAGAAATAGTCCCCGCCTTTCACCACGGTCAGGCCTTCGAAGAGCTTTCCCTCCAAGATCCCCGTGCTCAGGGGCTCCATCATGCACAGGGAGAGGACCGGGCGGCCAGGCTCGCCCTTCTGGACCGCGCTCGGCGCCGAGGCGGCCATTTCGAACATTGCAGGCGCGCGGGGAAGCACGGGCAGGCAGCCGGTCTCTTCCTGCCTGCGCAGAATCAGGTCCCAGGGATTCGCCCCCTTGGCACAGTACTCGTTGCACCCGCAGCAGGTGGCGCAGGCCGTGAGGATCTCCGACTGTCCCGTCTCCACGAGGCGCCGGATCTCTTCAGCGGCACGGTCGCGGTCCCAGTCCACGTACAAGCACTCAACGAAGCAGTCGCCGCATCGGTCGCAAAGGCTTTCCTTCCACATCGCTGGTCCTCCCTTGGAATGTTGACCCCGCTCCCGCTTTGCGCCTTTGTTGCCTCAAGCCGGATTCTCGTCTATGAAAAGAGTGGATCCTCTCGGCCGGATCGAACAGAACCAAACCCGAACAAGGGACTCGAGCCATGCTTCGCGCCCATCTCTACGCCGATCGAATCCCGCTGGAGGCCTATGTACAGGGAGAAGACTGCTGCGCCTGCGGTTTCTCCAGCCGGGAGGAGTTCCTCGCCCGGCTGAGGGAGGGCTCCCTTCGGCCCGAACGATGTCCCAAGCTGGACCCGCAGCGTCTGCTCGCCTTGCTCTGGGCAGCCAGGCCCGACGACCACCTGCCCGCAGTCGAGGTGCTGCAGATGCCGAGCCCGGGCCCGGTCGGCCCGGTGGCCCTCAACGATCCCGGCCCGGGCGCCCCGATCCTCGTCTCCGGCAACTCGACGCTGACCATCGAAGTCCTTTCCACCGTGCTCGCCACGACCGCAAGCCCCTTCTGGTACCTCACGGTCGACACGGCCGGACACACCGTGGACATGGCCCTTCTCTACGAGACTTTTACCGCCGAGAAGATTCACAAGGCTCTTGACGAAAACCATTTGCTGGAACCGACTGTTCGCTCCGAGGTGATCCTGCCGGGCCTGGCGGCACATCTGGCAGAGGAGCTGCGGCGCCGGATCGGTCCTGTCGTTCGGATTGGGCCTGTCTGCGCCGCCGAGCTTCCCCTCTTTTTCGGTCCGGATCGTTGGAAGTTCCAAGCTCCGAACGTCGCCGGCCCGCCTAGATCTTGAGCGTCTTGGAGATGATCTCCTTCATGATCTCGGTGGTTCCGCCGCCGATGCTCAGGATGCGGGAGTCCCGGTACAAGCGCTCAACGAGATATTCCCTCGCGTACCCGTACCCGCCGTGGATCTGGACGGCATCGTACACGACGCGGTCGCAGACCTCGCAAGCGAAATTCTTGGCCATGGAAACCTCGGTGACCACGTTTTCTCCGGCCTGCATGCGAGCCGCGACGCGATAGTTGAACTCCCGGGCCACGGCGATCTTGGTCGCCATGTCCACGAGCTTGTGCCGCGTCACCTGAAACCCGGTCAAAGGCCTTCCGAAGGCCTGCCGGGTCTGGGCGTACTTGAGACTTTCCTCGTAAGCGATCTGTGCAACCTGGTGGGCCATGACGGCCAGGCTCAACCTCTCCCTCTGAAAGTTTTCCATGATCCCGTAGAATCCCATCCCCTCCTCGCCGAGCAGGTTGGCCCGCGGAACCCGGCAGTCCTGGAACACGAGCTCGCCCGTGTCCGAGGCGTGCCAGCCCATCTTCCGGATTTTCTTTGCCACATGGAACCCCGGCGTGTTCGTCTCGATGACGAGCAGACTCACGCCGCGGTATCCCTCCCCGCCCGTGCGGACCGCGACGGTCAGCACGTCCGCGCGGCATCCGCTGGTGATGAAGGTCTTGGCCCCGTTGACCACGTATACGTCTCCGTCCCGGACGGCCCGGGTTCGGATGTTCGCCACGTCCGAGCCCGCGTCCGGCTCGGTGATGGCAAGAGCGGCGATTTTCTCCCCTGCAATCACCGGTGGAATGAACCTTTGCTTCTGCTCCTGGGTGCCCATGGCGAGGATCGGTGGAAGAGCGATCCCTTGGGAGCCCAGGCCTGCCACCAGGCCGACCGATCCGGAACGAAGGATCTCCTCGGTAAAGGCCACGACATGAAACACGTCGGCGGGCGTGCCCCCCAGTTCCTCGGGATACCCCAATCCGAGAAAGCCGGCCTCGGCCGCCTTTCGATAAAGTTCTCTGGGAAACTCTTCTTTTTCTTCCCACTCCTCCACGTAGGGCAGGATCTCGCGCTCAACAAACTTCCGGACCGACTGCCGAAGAATGTTGTGGGACTCGTCGAAGTATTGTAAAGCCATTCCTCCGTCCTCCTCCTTCCCTGGGTGTTCTTAAGCGCAAGAGACCGGAACCCAAAACCGGAACGCTCCCGCAGCGGAGGCCTACTTTACACGGAATCGGGCCGTCATTCCAATCCTCCATTTGACAAAGCGACGATTGTCTTTATAATCGAAGTCGAACCTCACGGGGCTGTAGCTCAGTTGGGAGAGCGCATGAATGGCATTCATGAGGCCAGGGGTTCGACTCCCCTCAGCTCCACCACCTAAACACGAAAGGGGGTGCGTTGCGCACCCCCTTTCGTGTTCCGGACCCTCAATCCTCGCACAGAAAGAAAAAGGGTTCCAGCCCGCATCGAGTTGGAACCCCAGTCCCGCGTGACCTGGAAAGCCACGCCTCTAGACTACGGCGTTACTTCTTGGCTTTCTTGGCTCCCTTTTTCGGAGCCGCCTTCTTCGCGGGCTTCTTCGCCGCAGGCTTCTTGGCTGCCTTCTTCTTCGCCGTTGCCATGGTTCCTACCTCCTCTCTGTTGTGGGTTGCGGGTGGATTGGGTATCTCCCGGCCTTTTTCCTGCCTTTCCGCCTATACAAGGATCTCAAGGAACCAATGGTTGGGACGCTCAATATTTTGCGTTTTGTCTTATTTACACACACGAGATGTAGTATGTCAAGAAAAAAATGCACATTTCTTCTCTCTTTGGTATTTTTTTCCATGGGGGTCTTCAAAATTCGGTTTGGACCCGGGGCGCAAGCCTTGTGTGGCGAGGCTGATTGGAAACGGCGGGAACAGGGTCTATGAGTCGCCTGTCTGAACCCTAGGCAGGGGGCGGACGAGAGCGCCTGAAACCCGAAAAAGAAAGAAGTCCGAAGCCCGGCGGATCTTTCCGGTCAGAAGACCGCCAAACGCCAAGGCCTCCGGGAATCGAGTCTGTGAATCCCGCAGGTCCTTGCGGCCCTCAGGGCTTCCGCATACTCCTCGGAAGTGATCCTCCGGCAGAGGTCTGGAACCTGCCAAGCCCTTCCGCAAGGCCGATATTGGTCCATCACATTGACGTACGTTTCACGGGACAGGTGACGCGCGATCCAGCACATGGCCTCTTTCGTCCCGGCCAGGCCGTTCGGCAGGACGAGGTGGCGAACCAGGAGCCCCCGATAGGCGATTCCAGACCTGTCGATGGCCAGGTCTCCCACCTGCCGGTGCATTTCACGGAGCGCAGAGCGCACGACGTCCGGATAATCCGGAGCGGCCGCCAGCGCCTCGGCTACCTCCGACCGCGTGAACTTGTAGTCGGGCATGTAGATGTCCACGATCCCGTCCAAGAGCCCGAGGGTCTCCGGGAGGTCGTAGCCGCCCGTATTGTAGACGATCGGGAGCCGAAGTCCCGCTTCCGCCGCCAGGCAGAGGGCCTCCAGAACCTGCGCCACCACATGGCTCGGCGAGACGAGATTGATATTGTGGCAGCCTTGCCGCTGCAAATCGAGCAGGATCTCCGCCAGACCTCTGGCGCCGATCTCCTCGCCCGCACCGCCCTGGCTGATCTCGTAGTTCTGGCAAAAGCAGCACTGCAAGTTGCAGTGCGTGAAGAACACGGTTCCGGATCCCCGGCTGCCCACGAGAGGATCTTCCTCCCCGAAATGGGGGCCGTAACTGGACACCACGGCCTGCCTGCCGGTTCTGCAGAACCCCCTCTCGCCCGAGAGGCGGTCCACGCCGCATCGCCGGGGACAAAGGTTGCAGGCCTTCAGGCGCGCCAAGGCCTGCTCGGCCTTTTCCTGCAATTTGCCGTCTTCGAGGGCGCGCAGGTAGGAGGGCAGAAACGTACCCGCTTGGGTCATGGCGTTTTCATGCGCCTCGGAACCTTGTCAACGTCCCGGAAAGCGGAAAACGTCCTTCCAGCTCCGGAGCGTCGAAAAGATCTCGATCGGATCAGGATCCTGGCCCAGATGCGGGGCGCGTTCCCGCACGGCCCGGACAACTCGCGGATCCAGGCATCGAAGAAAAAGGTTTGTCTCTTTCTCTGTTTGCAAGGTTCCGGGTACAGTAGGCATGCCCTGGCTCCTCAGGCGTCTCGCCTCTTCCAGGCTCTCCAGGAGCCTGGGGTTGTCCTTTTCCACGTCTGCGCAGAAGGCGCGGCACTCCAGGGTGTACTCGTGGCCTGGATAGATTTTCGTCCCGTCCGGAAGAGGCAGGATCCTTTCGTACAAGGAACGAAAAAGCTCCTCGGCCGTCCCTTCGAAAAGCCGGCCGCAGCCTCCCAAAAACAATGCGTCCCCGCAGAAGAGGCAACCTTCACAAAGATAGGCCATGTGCCCGCGGGTGTGACCCGGAACGTGTAGAGCGCTGATCACGAGGCCTTGAAGTCGGATTGCATCGCCGTGCCTCAGCCCCTTCGTGGCTCCGGGAACGCGGTCCAAGTCAGAGGCGGAACAGTAGACCGGCACCGAGCGGCCTTCGAGGAGTCCTTCGACACCCGCAACGTGATCCCCGTGATGGTGGGTCACAAGGAGAGCCTCGAGGTTCAGGCGCCGCTCCAAAAGAAACTCGCTGACCCGGTCCGCCTCGGCCGGATCCACCACTGCGGCACTGTGCGTCTGCGGCCCCCAGGCGAGGACATACGAATAATTGTCCTGCAACTGGGGTAGCACGTGCACCGTTACGGGCATGTCTCGACGGCGCTCCCCATCCCTGCTACAGAGCCTTCACCTTCACATGGCTCCGCTCTCTCAGGCCGGAGAGCCAGTCTCGATACACTTCAGCCTCTTTGCTCTTCCGGTATTCCTCCAAAAGGGATTCCTTCTTCGCCAACATCTCTTCCCGGGCCGGAATCCTGCGGTCCTTTAGGCGGAAGACGTAGAACTTTTGGTTGACCTCGAACACCCTGTCCGGGACCGGATCCTTTTCGCTCAAGGCGAAAGCCGCAGCCGCAACCTCGTCGGATTTCCCCATACGGGGAACCACTCCCGAAAGACGGGAGAAAAAGCCTGTTTCCTGGACCGCCTTTCCGGACGAAGCCGCGATTTTTTCCAAGGGGTCTCCTTTGCGCAGTTTCTCCAAGGCCTGCTCGGCCGCGTTCTTGGCCAGATCCCGACAGGCAGAATCTCTGTACTTCGCCTCCACCTGTTGCCGAACAGCTTCAAAAGCTGGGATTTCGGGCCCCCTGCGCTCCCGGAGCTCCAGCACGTAGAAGCCCCGCTCCCCCTTTACCACTGCGCTCCGTTCTCCCTTCTCGAGATTGAAGGCCGCCTGGAGAACGGCCGGTTCCCTGCCCACGTCCGGCAGGGGATCGTCCGGGCCTAAGAGCCCAGAGCTGACGACCGGGACCGCCTCCCAATCGAGAAGAATCCCCTCCATTTTGCCAGATTTCTTGACCTCCCAATAAAACTCCTCGGCCTTGCGCCTCGCCAACTGCCGCGCTTTCTCCCGGGCGATTTCCTCCCGGATCCTCTCCTTCACCTCGTCGAGCGTGTCCTGCCTGGCAGCCCTGACGTCCTCTGCCTTGAGAATGTGAAGGCCAAAAGGCGAGGAGACAATGTCGCTCACCTCGCCCGGCTTGAGGGCGAAGGCCACGGATTCGACCTCAGGGACCAGTTCGCCCCTCTTGACGTATCCGAGGTCCCCTCCTCGAATCGCCGTAGCGTCCTCGGAATGGGCCCGGGCCAAAGCCGAGAAATCTTCCCCCTTGCGGACTTTCTCCAGGATCTCCTGCAGGGCCCGCCTTTTCTCTTCGAAGACTTCCTCCTTGGCTCCAGGTTCCAGCTTGAGCAGGATATGCCGCAGCCGGACCTCCTCCGGATGAGAGAACTCGTCGAGGTGGAGCTGGTAGTATTCTTCAATGTCCTCTGGACGCACTTCCACCCGAGGAAGGTATGCCTCGGGCGAGAATCGGACGTAGGCAATCTCCACTCTTTCACTCGTCCGGAAGAGGTCCTCGTTGTCCTTGAAAAACTTCCGCACAGACTCCTCCTCGACCCTCGCCGAATCGCGGTAGTCCGTCGGGTCGAACACCAAGAACTGCAAATCGACCTTCTCCTGCTCCAGCAGATAGTTCTGCCAGAGTTCGAGCTCCGAGACTTTCACCGCCCCCCGCACAAACTGATGGAGCCGCTCCAGGAGCATCTGCTCCCGCTGGTCGTTCTCGAAGGCGTCGGGCGTCAACTGATTGCGACTCAAGACCCGCAGGTAGACGTCCCGGTCAAAGACGCCGTTGCGCTGAAAATACGGAAGGGAGCGGATCCGACCCTGGAGTTCGTCGTCCGAGACCTGGAGCCCGAGCCGGGCCGCTTCCTGCTGTTCCAGGGCTCGGGTGATGAGGTTGTCCAGAGCCGTCTCCCGAAGCCGCATTTGTTTGATCATCTCCTGGGTGAGCTGATCGTTGTACATCTGTTGATAGAATTTCAGCATGTTTTCATAAGCGGCGTCCCACTGCCCCCTCGTGATTCTTCGGTCGCCCACCTCGGCCACAACGAAGCCCGGATCCTTTTCCCGAAGAGTGGGGAGGATTCCGAACCCGATGATGAACGACAAAGCGACTCCCACCAGCATGGCCTTGATGAGCCAAGATCCCGCGTTTCGGCGCATGTAACTCAACATCGGTCGTGCACTCCTCGGTATGGCTTGTTCTTTGCTCCGTGCGGGAAAGCCCCTGCGACACTCGCACAATTGCAAGACAGAAAAAGGGGTAAAAGCATCGGCAGCTTTCCCTTTCGGGAATGGTAGAAGACGGTCCCGCAAAAAGCAACCAAAGCCCGCAACGCCCCTCTCAAACCGGTCCAGTCGTGCCGCCCTTGGCCTTCTCGGCCCGGGCCCGGTCCTCCATGCTCTTTGACAAGATCGGGGTGTCCTTATAAGATCCTCAAAAAAATTGGAAGAATCCGCTTGTTTCTGCGAGGCTTTTCGGGGCCACACCGCATGTTTTTTGACTGGCTCTTCGGACTTCTTTCGACCGATCTGGCCATTGACCTGGGAACCGCCACAACCCTCGTGTACGTCAAGGGGCGAGGGATCGTTCTTTGTGAACCTTCTGTGGTGGCCATCCGGGAGGAACCCAGCGGGGAGAAGCGTCTCGTGGCCATCGGCCGCGAGGCCAAGAAAATGATCGGCCGGACCCCGGAGCCGATCACGGCCATACGCCCCATCCGCAAGGGAGTCATCTCGGATTTCGAGGTCACCGAGGAGATGCTGCGTCAATTCATCCTGCGAGTGCACCGCAGAAGAACCTTGGTGCGGCCCCGCATCATCATTTGCGTCCCTTACGGCGCAACGGACGTGGAGAGAAGGGCCATCCGCGAATCCGCCCTCAGTGCCGGCGCCAGGGAAGTCTATTTGATCGAAGAGCCCATTGCGGCCGCCATCGGAGCCGGGCTCCCGATCTCCGAGCCCGGGGGGAATCTGGTCGTCGACATCGGCGGCGGCACCACGGAAGTAGCGGTGATCTCGCTCTCCGGGATCGTCTACACCCACCACGTCCGAGTGGCGGGAGACTCGCTCACGGAGGACATCCTGCAGTACGTGCGGCGGAAATACAACCTTCTCATCGGAGAGAACACGGCAGAGGAAATCAAGGTTTCCCTGGGCTCCGCATGGCCCGTGGAAGACGAACGGACCATGGAGGTCCGGGGGCGGGACCTTCTGGCCGGGCTGCCTCGAAAAGTGGTCTTGCGGTCCGGCGAAATCCGAGAGGCGATTCGAGAATCTCTCGGCACGATCGTGGAGGCCGTCAAGATCACCCTCGAACGGACTCCTCCTGAGCTTACGGTCGACATCATCGAGCGGGGAATCGTGATGACCGGGGGGGGCGCCCTGTTGGCCCATCTCGACACGCTGCTGAAGAAGGAAACCGGGCTGCCGGCCCATGTGGCGCGAGACCCGATCGCGTGCGTGGCCCTCGGGTCCGGCATGGCCCTGCAGGAACTTCCCTTGCTCAAGCGAGTAGCCCTGTCCGAATAAGGAACCCGCCGGGGGAGTCGTCTGAAGGCCGCACGTGCGGCCGTGCCGAGAATCTCGCGCTGAGGCAGCCCCTTTGGGGGTTGGAGGAAATGGGGAAGTGCTCGCACTGTTGCGAGGCCGTAGACCACTGGTCTTCTCTGTCCTGATCCTCGCCCTTGCCTTCACCCTCTTCGCGGTGCGGCGGGACAAAGAACAAAAAGCCGGGCTTCTGCCGGCCCTCTTGCTCGAGGCCCTGGGCCCGTTCCAAGAGGCGCTGAGCGGAGCCGTCGCCTTCACGACAGGTTTGTGGCGCCACTACTTGGACCTCGTCGGCGTCAAAGAGGAAAACGAGATCCTCCGGGAGATCATTGAAGAGCTCAGAAGGGACAGGATCCAACTGCTCGAGGCCCAGAAGGAAAACGAACGGCTGCGGTCCCTGCTGGCTTTTCGGGAGCAAATGGAGCAGCCTGTTCTCCCGGCTCGGGTCATCGCCTGGGACGGCACCGGATGGTTCCAGACCCTCGTCCTGGACAGAGGGAAAAACGACGGCGTATCGGAGGGACTGGCCGTGGTCGCTGTTTCAGGCGTGGTGGGCCAGATCATGGAATGCTCGGCTCACTTCTCGCGGGTTCTCCTCATCACGGACCCGAACAGCAGTGTCGCGGCGATCGAACAGAACTCGAGATCCCCGGGAATCGTAGAGGGAGAGGGCCGAGACCGGTGCATCCTCAAGTACCTGCCGCCCTCTGAAAAGGTGCAGGAGGGGGATATCCTGGTCTCCAGTGGGCTCGACCGCATCTACCCGAAGGGAATCCCCATCGGAACCATCTCCAGGATCCGGCGGGAGGAAAGCCGGATGTTTCAGGACATCGAAGTGACGCCCTTTGTGGAGTTTCGCAAGTTGGAAGAGGTTATGGTTCTGCTGGCTCCGGCAGTCGGGGACCCGGAGGAGGAACCCAACGCCCCATGAACGAGATCGTCTTGGTTTTGGTTGCTGCGGCTGGATGCCTTCTGCAGAGCACGCTGATCCGCGGAGGCCCCCTGGATCTCTTCACGCCGGACACGGCGCTGATTCTGGTCATTTCCGCCAGTTTTGCTCTGCCGTTCCTTCGGGGGATCCTCACCAGTTTTTGCCTCGGCCTGATGACAGACCTCGCCTCGGGGTTTCCGGAAGGCGCCAACGCGCTGCTTGCCACGGTCGTCTTCTTGCTGGGAAAAGGAATTCAGGCGAAAATGTTTTTCCGAGGTCCCCTGGCGGCAGGCGTGCTTCTGATGTTGGCCTTTGCCCTCAAGCCCGTATTGTTCGCCAGCTTGCTTCCTCGGCTGCGGGGCACCTGGCTTCTTTTGCCCGCCCTCTGGACGACCTGGCTGGGAGAGCTTGTGGCCACATTGGTGTGCATGCCCCTTTTATCCTTGCTCTTGCCGAAGGGGCTGTTCGGCGAGCCCGGCCCCCTTGCCGGGATGGAGAGCCCGCGAGAATGATGGCGAGACTCCGGGATCATTCCATCGAGCCTTTCCGCAAGGCCTTTCTCCTGTGCCTTTTGGGCTTCGTGGGGACCTTCGCTGTCCTTCTGGCTTCCCTCGCCTACCTCCAGCTTTGGAGAGGGGACAACTTCCGGCTCCTTTCAGAGAACAACAGAATTCGGCTGGAAAAGGTCCGGGCTCCCCGGGGCAAAATTCTCGACGCGGCTGGCACGGTCCTGGCCGATACCCGCCCCTGCTTCGACGTGCTCGCCATCCCAGAGGAGATTCGAGATTACGCCTCTCTTCAGAAGAGCCTGGCCGCGGTCTCGCCTCTTCCCGAATCCGCCCTGGCGAGCCAGGTCGAGAATCTCAAAAAGCAGATTCCCTTCCGCCCCACCCTGCTGTGGCGGGACGCCTCCTGGGAGGCCGTGGCATTCTTGGAGGCCAACCGGATCCGGATCCCCGGCGTTTTCGTCCAGGTCAGCCAAGCCCGCTTGTATCTGCCGGGCGGGCTGCTCCCGCCCGTCATCGGCCATCTGGGCGAAATCAGCCGGTCAGAACTCGAAAGCACCAATTATGGCGAATACCAGATCGGAGACTGGATCGGGAAGACGGGCATTGAAAAACAGTGGGAGCGATATCTTCGCGGCCGGGACGGCGGGATCCAGGTCGAGGTGGACGCCTACGGCCGACACGTCCGCTTTCTGAACAAGAAAGAACCTGTTCCGGGCAAGAACGTGGTCCTGTCCCTGGACAGCAGGCTCCAACAGGCCGCCCGAGACGGACTGGAAGACCGGGCCGGCGCGGTTCTCGCCATGGATCCCAGAGACGGCCGGATCCTTTGCTATCTCAGTCAGCCCTCTTTCGACCCCAACGATTTCGTCCGCGGGATCAGCCCGGAGGCGTGGAAAGCTCTTCGGGACGATCCTCTGCACCCCCTTTTGGACAGGGCGATTCAAGGGCTCTATCCCCTCGGCAGTGTCTTCAAGATCGTCATGGCCGTGGCGGCTCTCGAAGAAGGCGTCATCAAAACGGGCGAAAAGATCCTCTGCACGGGCTCGCACCGGGTGGGCGTCCGGGAGTTCCGCTGCTGGAGGACCGAAGGGCACGGCTGGATGGACGTCCACCAGGCCCTCGTGGAATCCTGCGACGTGTTTTTCTACCAAATGGGACAGAGACTGGGCATCCGGCGCATTTACGAGTACGCCACGCGCTTCGGCTTCGGCCAGGGAACCGGGATCGGCGTGGAAGGAGAGAAACGGGGCCTCGTCCCGAATCCGGAGTGGAAGAAGAAAAGCACGGGTTCCCCCTGGTACGAAGGCGAGACCGTTTCCCTCTCGGTCGGACAGGGAGCCCTGCAAGTGACCCCCCTGCAGGTTCTGGTGATGATCTCGGCCGTGGCCAATGGGGGCACGCTGTGGGTCCCGAGCCTCGTCGACAGGGTGGAATACCCGGACGGAAGGATCTATCTTGAAAAGGAGCCGCACGCCAGATCGCATGTGCGCTTGAGCGAGACCACCCTGCAAGAGATTCGCAGCGCCCTGCGGGACGTGGTGGAGACCAGCAGGGGCACCGGCAAACGGGCCCGCCTGGAGTGCGCCGAAGTGGCTGGCAAGACCGGGACGGCCCAAGTGGTCCGCCAGGCCGAGCCGAAAGCTGCCTACAGGACCCTGGCCAAGACGAACTGGGACCATGCATGGTTCGCTTGCTATGCGCCTGCCGATTCTCCGGAGATCGCGGTCGTCGTGCTCGTGGAGAACGGGGGGCACGGCGGAGAGGCCGCGGCGCCTGTCGCCCGAAGGGTCCTCCAGAAGTACTTTGAGCTGACGGGCCGCGCCCCGCCTGAAGAGCAGCGCGTGGCCTCCTACGACGCGGCGTCTGGGGACTGAGGGGGCCCGGCCGGATCCGTCGGACGGGGGTTTCCCCCAAAGGGATAAAACCTTGCCGAACCTCAAGAAGAACCGATTTAACCGTTTCGATTGGTTCGCCCTTGTGCTGTTTCTGCTGATCGGCCTGATGGGGATTCTCACTCTGTTCAGCGCGTCCCGGGGGATCCCGGAAACGGCCGGCAACATCCAGGTGCACGGGAAGCAGGGACTGTGGTGGATCCTGGGCTTTTGCGGATTGTTCGCTGTGCTCCTAATCGACTATCGTCACTTGGAGCATTACGCGTACCCGATTTACGGCATCACCCTGGCACTGCTTTTGTACGTGCTCCTTTTCGGCCGAACGATCGCAGGGGCCCGTAGATGGATCGACCTGGGCCTCGTCCAGTTCCAGCCCTCTGAAATCATCAAGCTCACCCTGGTGCTGGCCCTGGCCAAGTACTTCCAGGACCACCAGGACGGTCGCCCTTACAACCTTTTTCGACTGTGGAGACCGCTCCTGATGTTCCTCGTTCCTTTTGTGCTCGTCCTGCTGGAGCCGGACCTCGGAACGGCGATCATCCTGCTGCTGGTTTCTTTCTCGATTCTGCTCTTCCTGGGCCTCAGCCGAAGGTCGATCGTGGTTCTGTTCCTTCTCGGCACCGCCAGTCTGCCGGCGGGCTGGCTGTTCCTGAAGGACTATCAGAAAGACAGGATCCTCACCTACCTGGATCCTTCGAGGGATCCCCTCGGCAGCGGATACCACATTCTTCAGTCCAAGATCGCCATCGGATCCGGCGGGTTTTGGGGAAAGGGCTTTCTGCACGGCACCCAGTCGAGCCTCCATTTCCTGCCCGAACAGCACACGGATTTCATTTTTTCCGTCTTTGCCGAAGAGTGGGGTTTTGTCGGCTCCATGGTGCTGCTTTTGGCCTACTTGGCCGTGATCCTGTGGGCGTTCCATCTCTCGACCCGGGCCAAAGACCTGTTCGGCATGATCGTCTCCCTTGGCATCACGTTCCTGCTGTTCTGGCATGTGGCCATCAACATCGCCATGGGGACAGGGCTGCTGCCTGTTGTAGGAATCCCGCTGCCCCTTTTCAGTTACGGAGGATCTTTCCTGTTCGTGGTCCTGCTCTCTGTGGGCGTTCTCGTCAACATCTACCTGAGGAGGTTCGTCTTTTGAAAAAGGTCCCTCTGACCGATGTCCCTCGGCTCAAGCAGCGCATAGGGGAAACGGTTCGGGAAAGCCTGCGGGTCCAGGAGGCGTTCTTCTCCAAGCATGCGGACACCGTTCTGGAGGCCTTCGCGCTTCTACGGGAGACGGTCCGCAAGGGAGGAAAGATCCTGATCGCGGGCAACGGCGGAAGCGCCGCGGACGCCCAGCACCTGGCCGCAGAGCTCGTCAATCGCTACCTGCGCGATCGGCCGCCCGTGCCCGCCGTTGCGCTCACCACGGACACATCGGTGCTCACCTCGATCGCCAACGATTCCGACTTTGGCCACGTATTCTCGCGCCAGGTGGAAGCCCTGGGCAAACCAGGGGATCTACTTGTGGCGATCACGACGAGCGGCAATTCTCCGAACATCCTCCAAGCCGTTCGTGCCGCCCGGCGCATCGGGATCTCCACCCTGGCGCTGACCGGCGGACAGGGAGGCGCCGTGTGCAGGCTGGCTGACCTCACGCTGCGGGTCTCGGATTCCTCCCGCACGCCCAGGATCCAAGAGACCCTTCTTTTGCTCGAGCACGTCCTTTGCGAGCTTCTGGAAGCCGCCTTGTTCCCACGGCCTTGCAAGCGTTCGCCCCAAAACCGGAACCCCCGGAGGACCCATGGCCGAAAAACCCCTTGATCCCGGCCGCCTGCGAAGAATTCCGCTGGATCGTCGCCCCTCAAAGGTCTCCATAGGGGATTTCGCCGCCCCCGTGCGTGCCGGGATGTCTTTCCAGGAGTTCTTGGACAGTCTCCCTCGCCTTCTGGGCGCGCAAACCTTGCTGGAAGTCGCTCGTTCGATCGCCCGGGCACGCCAGGACAGCAGGGAAGTGATTCTCGCCATGGGGGCCCACGTGATTAAGGTGGGGCTGAATCCGGTTCTCGTCTCCCTGATGGAGGCGGGCGTGATCACCTGCCTTTCCATGAACGGGGCGGGCGTGATCCACGACGTGGAGATCGCGCTGCGGGGCCGCACTTCCGAGGATGTGGGGCCGGCCCTCGACCAGGGCATGTTCGGCGTGGCCGAGGACGCGGCCGAGCTGATCAACCAGGCGGTCGCAGACGGCGCCCGGCAGGGAGAAGGGTTCGGGGAAGCCGTCTCCAAGCGTCTGGCGGCCCTCAGGCCGCCCCACGCCGACTCCAGCATTCTCTGCCAGGCGGCCAAGCGGGCAATACCGGTCACCGTGCACGTTGCGATCGGCACGGACATCGTCCATATGCATCCGAGCGCCGACGGAGCCTCGGTGGGACAGTGTTCTCTTCGAGATTTCCACGTCCTGACTTCCAGGGTCGCCCGACTCGAGCATGGCGTGTTTGTGAACCTGGGCTCCGCCGTGATCCTCCCGGAAGTGTTCCTCAAGGCCTTGAACCTGGCGCGGAACCTCGGGCACAAGGTGGAAACCTTTACCACGGTCAACATGGATTTCATCCGGCACTACAGGCCCACGGTGAACGTCGTGCAAAGGCCGGTTCGCCTCGGAGGGAAAGGGTACGAGCTCATCGGCCACCACGAAATCAACCTTCCCCTTCTCGCTGCGGCTGTTCTTGAAATCCTTGCTTGCAGAAAGGCCGAGTCTTGACCGCCTCCAGGCGCCACGATCCGATCGTTACGCTCACCACGGACTTCGGGCTTCGGGATCCTTTCGTGGCCTCCATGAAGGCCGTGATTCTTTCCATCGAGAAAAGGGCCCGCCTGGTCGATCTCTCCCACGAGATGCCGCCCCATCGAGTCTTGCCCGCCGCCTGGTTCCTGAGGGAGGCGTGTCCCTGGTTCCCGGCCGGGACGATCCACGTCGCAGTCGTGGATCCCGGGGTTGGGGGGCCGAGAAGGCCCCTCGTGGCCAAGGCAGGCGGGCAATTGTACGTAGGCCCCGATAACGGGATCTTTAGTCTCGTGTTCCAGAAGGCCCCTCTCGAAGGCGCCTGGCAGATTTCAGACCCGAAGTACCTGCTTCCGAAGATCAGCCGCACCTTTCACGGCAGGGATCTGTTCGCTCCGGCTGCGGCACATCTTGCCAGGGGCCTGCCGCCGAGCGTCTTCGGCCCTGAGATCCTGGATCCAACGACTCTGGAGATTCCCGGCCCTACGGTTTGCCCGGACCGTCTCGCGGGAGAGGTTGTCTGGGTGGACCGGTTCGGAAACTGCGCAACAAACTTGGAGGAGGCCCAGGTGAGCCGATGGGCCGCGGGAGAACCTTTCACGATCCGCGCCGCATCCCGAAAGATACGAGGTGTGTCCGAGTCCTATGCGTCCGTGCCCGCCGGACGACTCCTCGCGATCTTCAACAGTTCCGGACTGCTGGAAATCGCCTGCAACCAGGCAAGCGCGCACGAAGCACTCGGGCTTAAGGAAGGGGACCCTGTCGTTCTCGAGAGGGTCCGAAACCCCCGCAGCAAAGGGAAATCGTGAGACCCCACGGATTTGGAGAACAACCCGGCTTCGGTTCCCCCGACCTCAATCGGCTGCGGCGGCTGGAGCCGCTCTTCGATCCGCTTGTGGCGGTCCCCCCTGAACCCCGGGAGGGGCCGCGCTCCAGCCCTTGGCTGAATGTTGCGCTCTTTCTCGCCACGGTCTTGACGACCATGGCCGCGGGAGCCATCCAGAGTCAGGGCGACCAAGCCTTTGCTTCTCTGCGGAACTTTCTTGAGGGTCTCCCTTTTTCCGTTGCCCTCCTGGGCATTCTCCTAGCCCACGAGATGGGGCACTACTTCGTCTCCTGGCACCACCGGGTGCCGGCCAGTCTTCCCTACTTCATTCCCGTACCCACCTTCATCGGCACCATGGGCGCCATCATCCGAATGCGGACCGTGGTACGGGACCGCCGGATTCTGTTCGATATCGGAATCGCCGGCCCTCTGGCCGGCATGTGCGTGGCCCTTCCCGCAACGGTTATCGGACTGCTCCATTCCAAGACCGCGAGCCTGGCGACAGCCGGCGGAGGGATCGAACTTGGGGATTCCTTGTTGTTCTCAGCCTTGACGCGCTTGGTGGTGGGAGATGTGCCGGACGGCATGACGGTCGTGCTCCATCCTGTGGCCTTTGCCGGCTGGCTCGGTTTTTTCGTAACCTCCCTCAACCTGCTGCCCATGGGCCAGCTCGACGGGGGTCACGTGACCTACGGTATCCTCGGCCCTGGGCACGGCCGGCTCTCCCGGATGACGTTTCTGGCCCTGCTCGCTTGGGGTGTCCACGGCGCGTTCCTGAACCAGGATCCCCTCCAGTGGGCCTGGGCCGCCCTTTTGCTCTGGACCGGATTCCGGATCGCCTTTTCCGTACGCCAGGTCCGGGGATTCCAGAGACTTATAGCCGTCGTGCTCCTCGCAGTGGGCATCGGTCGGAACTTCGTGCCCGGCACCCTCCTGTGGGTTTTCTGGGCGGTTCTCATGACGTTCCTGCGGCTGGATCATCCGCCCACAAGGGACTTTTTCGTCCCCCTCGACCGGAAAAGAAAAATTCTCGGCTGGACAGCCCTCCTCATCTTCCTGGTCACGTTCATCCCCAAGCCGTTCGTTCAGATCCCGTTTCATTCGCCGTAAGGGCTCGCGGGAAAAGAACCGAACCGTCACGCCGTGGCCTTGCTCGCGACTTTCTTGGTCGAGCTTTTGGACTTTGCCGCGGTCGCTTTTTCCAATTTCTCCACAACTCCTTTAAGATTCTTGAGTTCTGCGGAAAGGGCTTCCACGTCCGCTTTGGTCGCGATCTTCAGCCGGGTGAGGCCTTTTCCGAGCCGATCGTCCAGGCTCTGCCGGATGAGCTTCCCGATCTGCTCGATCTCCGCGGCCCTCAGGACTTTCAATTTCTCCAGCCGCGCCCGAACGATTTCCTCCATCTGCTGCCTCATCTTCCGGTTGTAGTCCTCAAGGTCCTTGCGAGTCGGCAGGTTCAGCTTTTCGATCACCTTCCGCGTGTTTTCCTCGACGTTGCCGGGAATCTGCCCGAAAAACTGAACCGCCTCCACGGCCAGCTCTTCGAGATGCTTCCTCTGACTTTCCGGGACGTACCTCTCGGCGATTTCCACGAACCTCCGGACCAGCTTTTCACCCTCTTGCTCGATCCGACCGAGGGAGCGCTTTGAACTCTCCAGGCGCTGCCGCAGCACGTCCGCCAACGAGCTTTTGACTTCTCCTGATTGCTGTTCTGACATTTCGATCCCCTCCGTTTGCGTTTAAAAAAATCGCTCCGCTGCAAAAAATAACGCAGCGCGTTAAACATGTCAAGTCAGCTTGGAAGACCCAGGCACCTCCACCCTCAAGCAGAAAGGAATGAGCCCCGCTTTGCAAAACGGCCCGATTATGTTATCTGCATACGAAAAACAAGAGGACCCCACGCCGGGAGGCCTACGAACATGCTCATTCGGGAAGAAAAAAAGAAATCCTTCCGCGCCGCTCTGCTCGTTGTCCTCCTTGCCGGGATCCTCGGCAATCTTCTGGGAGCGTCTCTCGGGTCCCTCCTGCCGGACGGCCTGGCCCACGACCTGGTCTCCCGTTATTACGGATACGGCCTGAAATCTCCTTTTTCCTTGGACCTCTGGCTGTTTTCCTTTTCCTTCGCTTTTCAGTTCCGTCTGAACAGTTGCGGCCTGCTGTTTATGTTGGTTGGCCTCTGGCTGTATCACAAAGCGTAACGCCGCCGGAGAAACGGACACTTCCCCATGATCTCCCACGGTCGACTCGGACCACTCCTCCTCGCACTGGCGCTCCTGGGGGCCGCTCACGCGTTTCCGGCAAAGGCCTGCGCGGATTTCTGCGTCCACTTTCTGCTGGACCGCTCCGGAAGCATGTGGGCGCCCCTGGGGAGCGTGCCCAAAATCGTTCAGGCCTCCGAGGCCGTCCGACAGGCCGCGAGAGACCTTCCTGCCGAGGCGATCCTCGGGCTGCGGGTCTATCCACCCTACGACTGGGCGGTCGGAGAGGACCCGGGACTGAGGATCCCCTTGGAAGCCATGGGCAGGGAGCGGGTACCCGGTGAACTGAAGCTCCTCAATCCCAAGGGAAGCGCCCCCCTTGCGGAAAACCTCGATCGCGCCCTTACGGACTTCCCGCCCGGTGAACACGTCCGGATGCTCTTTCTCATCTGCGACTCCGCGGACATTCGAGACGAGTCCTTCTGCGGGGAAAAGCGGTACCTCGACAAAGCCGAGGAAGTCGAGTTCCATATCTTGGCGCTGGGAGTGCAGGATCCGGCCGACAGGGAGGAGCTGGCCTGCCTGGCCGAGCAGCTCTCCGGCGAGCTCGTCCACGTGTCCCCGGAAATGTCCTTGTCCTCTGTCGTGCTCGACAGAATCCGGTCTTCGTACCTGAACGAAGCCGAGCGCCAGCGGAAGCTCGCCGAGGAGAGGGCTCGAAAACAGGAACTGTCCGAAAAGACGAGAATTCGATTGCAATTCCGCAATACACTCGATCCCTATTTCGCAGAGGAGATCGAAGTCAGCGAATGCTCCCTGGACGGGAACTCCTTCCCTTTGCCAGACCTCCCCCGCCTGGGGCCGGGTGAAACGGCCGAGATCCTGGACACTCCTGTGCCGCCAGGAGAGCACGCCGTCTCGGTTCGCTACCGTAAGGGAACCGGGCCCAATGCACCTTTGAGCCAGTCAGGGACTTGGTCCTTCCAGGTGGCGGAAGGCGAGACACGCCACATCCTGTGTGTTCCCAAGGCCGCCCTGTTCCGCTGGGACTGCCGCTGCAAGGAGGCCGCGCCGTAGCGCGGCAGGCGCCAGGGAAACAGCCAGCCCCTGACTTGTTTGGCTCGGTCTGATGACTTTGGCATATTCAACATGACGAACGAAGCCGCGACCCAGAACTCGCTCTTGACAGCCCGAGGGGCCGGCGGTCCCCCGGTCGTGGCGGGTATCGGGCAGTGCTCTCTGGATTTTCTGTTTACGGTCGACCAATACCCGAAGGAAGACGTCAAGTGCGAATGCCGGGACTTTCGCGTGGAGGGAGGCGGCCCGGTGGCTACGGCTCTCGTGGCTCTTGCGCGCTGGGGCGTTGCGACCCGGTTTTGCGGGGTCGTATGCTCGGATGAGTTCGGCCGCGAAATCCTGGACGGGCTGGCGCGCGAGGGCGTGGACCCTCGGGGCGTCGTGGTCCGGCCCTCCGGGGTAAGCCAGTTCGCCTTTATCTGCGCGGTGCCCCGTTCCGGGTCCCGGACGATCTTCTGGCGCCGGCCCGAAGCCGCTCCTTTGGAGCCCCAGGAAATCCCGCCGGACTTCCTCCGCGACGCCAGCGTCCTTCACCTCGACGGCCTTTTTTCCGAGGCCTCCCTTTACGCAGCCAGGCAAGCCAGGGACATGGGCATTCCGGTCGTCCTGGACGCCGGATCGGTGCGTCCCGGGATGATGCCCCTCGTCACGCTTACAGACCACCTGATCTGCGCCGAACATTTCGCCCGCCAGTTCGATCCTCAGGCCTCTGTGGGCGACGCGCTGCAAAGGCTCAAGGCACTGGGGCCTTCCGTCGTCTCCGTAACCCTGGGGAACAGAGGCTCGGTGAGCTTGTGGGAAGACATCCCTTGGTATCTGCCAGCGCTGAAGGTTCCTGTCCTCGATACCACCGGGGCCGGCGACGTTTTTCACGGCGGATACATCTGGGGCCTCTTGCAGGGTCTTTCGCCGGCGGAGTGCCTGCGGTGGGCGACTGTCGCCGCCGGGCTGGCGTGCCGCTCTTTGGGAGGCCGTTCTGGGATTCCCTGCGTGCAAGAGGTCAAGGCGGGCCTCGATCGGCTCGGCCCTTTCCAGCCCTGGTCGCCGTCTCAGGCGCAGTCTCAGGCGCAGTTGCCCTAGACCGGCCCATCCGATATTCTGTCTTCTTTGTAAAAGCCGGCCCGTGGAAACAAGACCCGCAGGGAGGGAACCTGTCGGGCCTGTTGGGAAGTCGGGCCACGGCCAAATCATGCAAGGGGGGAGGAACAAGATGCCTGTCGCGCGCGTAACAGAGGTGATCGGGATTTCGCCCATCGGGTGGAAGGAGGCTTTGGACGAAGCGCTGGACCGGGCAAACAAGACGCTCCGGAACATTACGCACATCCAGATTCTCTCCCAGGAGGCCACAGTGGACAACGGGAAGATCCGGGACTACCGCGTCACGTGCAATATCACCTTCATTCTCGAAGCGTGACGATCCTCGGTCGGGCCGGTTTCGATCTCGGCGGGAGGGGATGCGAACATGGACATCTCCGTGATCTTGCTGGCGGCGGGCAAGGGCACCCGGATGAAGTCTGACACCGTGAAGGTGCTGCACCCGATCGCGGGCCGCCCCATGCTCGCATACAGCCTGGACCTTGCGTTTGAACTCGAACCCCGGGAGATTCTCGTGGTCGTGGGGTTCCAGGCCGACAGGGTTCGGCAGGCTTTTGCCGAAACCGACTCCAGGGTGATCTGGGTGCTCCAGCCCGAGCAGAAAGGGACCGCCGACGCGGTCCGGTGCGCCCTTCCCCACCTCACCCAAAGCCAGGGCACTGTGCTCATCCATTACGGAGACGTGCCTCTTCTGCGCAAGGAGACTCTGCTGGCCCTCCTGGAGCAGCATAAAAGAAGCGCCTCACCGCTTACGTTCCTCACGGCCCACCTTGACGACCCTACGGGATACGGCAGGATTGTCCGGGACGGTACGGGCGCGTTTGTCCGCATCGTGGAGGAAGCGGACGCCACGCCAGAAGAAAAATCTCTTCGGGAAGTGAACACCGGGATCACCTGCGTCGAGATCCCCTTTCTCCGGGAGGCCCTGGATCGACTGCGGGACGACAACGCGCAGAGAGAGTTCTATCTCACCGACCTGGCGGCCTACGCGGTGTCACGGGGCCTGCGGGTCGGATCCCTGGTCACCGAGGAAGCCTTCCGGGCCCTCGGCATCAACACGCGCAAGGATCTCGCAGAAGCGGAGAGATGGGTCCGCCGGTCGATCTGCGACAGGTGGATGCTGGCAGGGGTCACGCTGGAGGATCCGCGGCACACGTACATCGACGCCTCTGTCACTCTGGAGCCCGACACCCGCATCGGTCCCAACTGCCACCTCAGAGGGCGCACACGGGTTGGCAGAGGTTCGGTGATCGACACCGGCGCCGTGATTACGGATTCGACGATCGGCAACGAAGTCGTCATTCGCCCCTATTCGGTCCTTCAGGAAAGCGAGGTCCACGACCAGGCCGTTGTGGGGCCCATGGCCCATCTGAGGCCGGGCACCGTGCTCGAGAAGGGCGTCAGGGTGGGCAACTTCGTCGAAGTCAAGAAAAGCCGGCTCGGAGAGCGCTCAAAGGCCGCCCATCTGAGCTACTTGGGCGACAGCGAGATCGGCAAGGACGTCAACGTGGGTTGCGGCACCATCACCTGCAATTACGATGGCGTGGCCAAACATCGCACGGTCATCGAAGACGAAGCCTTTATCGGCAGCGACACCCAGCTTGTGGCCCCGGTGAGGATCGGCAGGGGCGCCTACATCGGCTCCGGATCGACCATCACCCGCGACGTGCCGCCGGAGTCCCTGGCCGTAAGCCGGGCGCGGCAGAAGGTGATCGAAGGCTGGGCGGCGGACAAAGGAAAAAGGAAGAAGAAAACCTGAAAGGGGGCTCTTCATGTGCGGAATCGTCGGCTACGTGGGCCATCGGAACTCGGCCTCTCTTCTGCTCGAGGGGTTGAAGAAGCTCGAGTACCGGGGCTACGACTCGGCCGGGATCGCCCTTATGGATGAAAACAACCGGATCGAGATCCGCAGGACCGAGGGAAAACTCAGCCGCCTCATCGAGGAGGTTCAGGCCCATCCCTGCGACGGGACCATCGGGATCGGACACACGAGATGGGCGACCCACGGCAGGCCTTCGGAAATCAACGCTCATCCCCATCGGTCGGGCCCGGTGGTGGTCGTCCACAACGGGATCATCGAAAACTACCTTGAGCTGCGGGAGCAGCTCCAGGCGAAGGGAAGGACCTTCCTTTCCGAAACCGATACCGAGATCATCGCTCACCTCATCGACCTGCACTTGCAGGACTCCTCCTCGGTGGCTGAAGCCGTGCGAAAGGCCCTGAAACTCGTCCGAGGCTCTTACGCCATCGGCGTGCTCTGCGAGAGGGAGCCGCGCCTGCTTATCGGCGCCAAGAAGGCCAGCCCCCTGGTCGTGGGAGTGGCTCCGACAGAGCGTTTCCTCGCCTCCGACGTGCCGGCCCTGCTCGACCACACCCGGGAAATGATCTTTCTCGAAGACGAGGAAATGGTCCTGCTGCGGGCCGAGGAGCACGAGATCATGGACCTCGCCGGAAGGCCTGTGCGCCGGGAGCCCGTCCACATCTCGTGGACCTCGATGATGGCGGAAAAAAGCGGCTACAAGCACTTCATGCTCAAGGAAATCCACGAACAGCCCCGTGTCGTGACCGACACGATCCGGGGTCGGATCGGCGGCAGAAAGACCGAGATCCACCTTGAAGACATCGGCTTCGACGATGCCACGCTGCGCAAAACGAAAAAAATCCACCTCGTGGCGTGCGGAACCTCGTGGCATGCGGCCCTGGTCGGCAAGTTCATGATTGAGGCCTTGGCCCGAATCCCCACCGAAGTGGACCTGGGCAGCGAGTTCCGGTACCGGGATCCGATCCTCGGCCGCAATACCCTGTTCGTCTCCATCTCCCAGTCCGGCGAAACGGCCGATACGCTCGCCGCCCACGAAGAGGCCAAGAGGAAAGGATGCCTGACGCTGGCCATCTGCAACGTGGTCGGCTCGAGCCTGGCCAGGAAATCCCACGGCGTCTTTTACACCCATGCAGGCCCGGAGATCAGTGTCGCCTCGACGAAGGCCTTCACCACGCAACTGACGGCCCTGTACTTGCTCAGTCTTCACCTGGCCAGGATCTTCGGCAGGATCCGGGAGCCGGCTCTCGAGCGGCACATTCAGGATTTGCGCAAACTTCCCCTTCTGCTCGAAGACGTGCTGGCCCGGGAGAAGGCGATCGAGGCCGTGGCCCGCAAGTACGCGCCTTACGAGGACTTCCTCTATCTGGGCCGCGGGATCCATTACCCCGTGGCCCTCGAAGGGGCTTTGAAACTCAAGGAAATCTCCTACATCCACGCCGAGGGGTATCCGGCGGGCGAGATGAAGCACGGCCCGATCGCACTCATCGACGAGCATTGCCCGACCGTGGTGCTTCTGCCGCGCGACGATCTCTACGAGAAGGTTTTCAACAACCTCGAAGAGGTCAAGGCTAGGAACGGAAGCGTCATCGCCTTGGTGCATTACGGGGATACAGAGGCGGAGAAACACGCCGACGATCTCATCCACGTGCCCGAGAGCAACCCGTTTCTCTCCCCCATCCTGATGGCCGTGCCTCTGCAGCTGCTGGCCTACCACATCGCCGTCATCAAGGGCACGGATGTGGACCAACCTCGGAATCTCGCCAAGAGCGTAACCGTCGAATGAAGACAGGCGTCCTCGGATGGACCTCGATCGGGATCTGAATCCCCAACAGCGGGAAGCCGTCTTCTACGAAGGCGGTCCTTTGCTCGTGCTGGCCGGAGCCGGCAGCGGCAAGACCCGGGTTCTCACCTACCGAATCGCCCGTCTGGTGGGACGGACCGGTCTGGCGCCCTACCGGATCCTGGCCATCACCTTTACGAACAAGGCCGCCGACGAGATGCGGGGGCGCATTCGGCAGCTCGTGGGCGAAGCCAGCCGGGAGATGTGGACCGGCACCTTCCATTCCGTCTGCGCCCGCCTCCTGCGCCAGCACGGCGATCTGGTGGGCATCGACCGCAGCTTTGTGATCTACGACGAGACGGACCAGCTCCGGCTCGTGAAAAACTGTATCCGGAACCTGGGCCTCTCGGACAGCCGGGTGCGGCCTGCTGCGGTCTTGGCCCTGATCGACCGGGCAAAGAACCAGGGCCTCGAGCCTCCGGCTGGCGTCCTGATGCCGACAGGCTCCAGGCGAGAGGAGATCGAAGCCGTCCTTCGGGCCTACCGGGATTCTCTCCGGCAGGCCGGCGCCTTGGACTTCGGGGACCTCATCTTATTCGCCCACCGGCTCCTGCGAGAACATCCGGCCGTGCTCGCCCGTCTGCGAGACCGCTTTCGGGCGATTCTGGTCGACGAGTACCAGGACACCAACCGGGCCCAGCACCTCTTCCTCAAAACCCTCGTGCCAGAGGGCGGCGACCTTTGCGTGGTGGGAGACGACGACCAGTCCATTTACCGCTGGCGAGGCGCCGAGGTCGAAAACCTCCTGCACTTCGAGAAGGACTTCCCGGGCGCCCGGATCCTCGTGCTCGAGCAGAACTACCGCTCGACTGCGAACATCCTTCGAGCGGCCGAGTCCGTGGCCAGGGGCAACCCCGAAAGGCATCCCAAGGTCCTGTGGACGGCGAACGACGACGGGGAGAAAGTCACGTATCTTGAGGCGGGCACGCCAGACGACGAGGCGCGGGCCGTCGCCAGAGAGATCCGCTCTCTCGTGCCGGCCCGGGGCTTTTCCTTCCGTGACGTGGCCGTGTTGTTTCGCACCAACGCCCAATCCCGGGCCTTCGAAGAAAGTTTTCTTCTCTTCCAGATTCCTTACGCCCTGGTGGGAACGACAAGATTTTACGAAAGGGCCGAAATCAAGGACCTCACGGCCTATCTTCGGTTTCTTTACAACCCCAAGGATTCGGTGAGCCTGCAGAGAATCCTGAACCGTCCGGCCCGGGGCATCGGAAAGACAACTGAGGAAGCTCTGGTCCGGCTCGCTGCCGAGCGGGGCGTCTCTCTCTGGGAGGGGATGGAGCAGGCCGTCACGGAGCCGGGTCTGGTTTCGGCCGCCGCGGCCAGGAGAATCCGGGAGGTCGTCGATACCCTCGTCGCTCTCCGGGAACGCGCTGCCGCCGCGCCGTCGCTGGTCAAGCTCCTGGAAGATGTGCTCGACCGATCCGGCTACAGCTCCTTCCTGGAAAGTCTCCCGGACAAGGAGCGGCGCGTGGAAAACGTCGAGGAACTTCTGCGCACCGCCTCTGCCTTCGAGGAGACCCAAGGGTCAACTTCGCTTTCAGAAACCCTGGGCGCCTTCTTGGAAAAGGTCGCCCTCGTGAGCGAGGCGGACCAGTACTCGGAAAAAGCCAATGCCGTCACCCTGATGACTCTGCACTGCGCCAAGGGGCTGGAGTTCGAAATCGTGTTTCTCGTCGGCATGGAAGACGGCCTTCTGCCGCATCAGCGCTCGTCTCTAGACGCGGCGGGCCTCGCGGAAGAACGGAGACTCTGCTACGTGGGCATGACCAGGGCCCGCAGGAAACTCTACTTAACCCGCGCCAGGGTCCGCACACGATACGGCGAGAGACAGGAGGCGGTCCCGAGTCCTTTTCTGCTGGACATTCCGGCCGAGCTGCTCGAGGCCGAGCAGGAACAGATCGAAACCTGGCCTGCACCTGAGCCCAGGCGCACCCGGAGACAACCCGCGGCGACCGCCGCCCAAAGCGGCGTCCACCTCGACTTCTCGGAAAGCCAGATCGATCTGCCGGCCCTGCCGGGGGTCCCGGCCGCCGGAAGAAGGCAAACGTACCGAGTCGGAGACCGGATCGAACACGAAGACCTGGGCAGGGGAATCGTGCGCAAAGTCGAGGGCAGCGGCGAAAAAGAAAAAATCACCGTCCAGTTCGAACACGGTGGCATCCGGAAGCTGATGGCCCGGATCAGTCCGATCCGGAAGATCGAGAAGTAGCCGCCAGCCTTTCCAGAGGCTCGAGAAGTCCGGCCTCCTCGAGCGTCTTGCCGAAGACGACCTTCTCGGCGGTGGAAACGAGAATCTTCCTGCCGTCCGACCGGCGAAACATCCGGTAGTTGAGAAACAGCCGGACCGGACTCATCTCGGGCGCGGGGTGACCGGTGAGGAACGGGTTCTCCATCCAAACGTCGATCCAGACCTCAATCGAGTCCGACTGGTGCGCATTGCCCAGATAGGCGCTCTCGCGGTGGCAGAGCGTCCTGAGATCGATCATTTCCTCGGATAAGGGCAGAAGGATCTTCTCTCTCAGGCATCTCCTCTCAGCGATGTCGAGGATCATCGGGTAATTGGCGAAATACAGAAGCCCCACCCCGTTCAAATCCCGGTCCGGCTCGATCGCATACTCGATCTTGGCCGTTTCAGGGGTGAGGCAGGTATATCCTCCCGGAGGGGGACGGAAACGGTCGTCCCCATCCGCCTGCTTGATTTTCGCATAGCTGTCCGGAACCTCCGCGAGCCGGGGGATGTCGTCCATGCCCTTGTGGGCTGGCCTGGACTTCTTGAGCCAAGAGGCCCCCTGAAGCATTTTCACGAAGATGTTCGAAGTTCTCACGTAGGGAATTCCCATCTCCAGAGCCTGCTTGCCGTTCAGCAGAGGAACTTTTCTCTCTTCGGGCCATCCGGCTGGATAAAAGAAATGATATCCGTCCAGGATGGAGTTTCCGAAGGACTTGAGAGTGCTCACAACCGTGAACCGGTCGTTTTCCCCAAAGGCGGCCAGGGGCGTCTCCCGGGGAAAGCGGGTTTCCACATAAAAGAACGTCGCGTAGAGGCGCTCTCCGGTCTCGTCGCAGAGCTTCCGGCTGGGGATCCCGGTGAAATCGGAAATGTGATTCCACCGCAGCTCGCCCACGAACTTCATGAGAGGGGATTCGGCAAGGTGGTTTCTTCCGGTCATGGCCATGCCGATTTCCAGGTCAGTGTACAGGGCGCCGTCGGCGCCCATGCAGGTGCCTCCACGCCATTTGCCTTTTCTCTGCCAGCCGGCCTCATCATCCGCACTCTGCCCGCCGGACGACTGCGGAACCAGCAGCTCGGAAACGAGCGCTGCGCACGACCGGAGCGTGCTCAGCCTGTCCACTTCCGAGTCCGGGACCGTGATTCGGAAGGCGGTCTCCAGATCATTGCGGAACTCCAAGTATTGCCAGGAATCCGCTCCAAGATCCTCCATAATGTGCGCATCCGGGTTCACCGACCGAAGGTCCGCGTCCAGAATCTTGCCCAGAATGGAACGAATCCGTTGCTCGACTTGCAGCGCATCCATCCTTCGTCTCCCCGATGAGGGTCTGGTCCCGAGGTCCCGCACCATGCCGCCCCTAGTCAATTTGCCCAAAGAAGCCGCCCATTTCAACTTGGCTCTGCAGCTTCACAAGCCGGAACACGGCCCGCCCCAAAGGCCCCCCAAAATTGACAACGCCCAAGCCAGAATTTATAGTGAAGCCCACCTGACCCCAAACCGGAGAGATACAATGAGTGCAGACTGGCTCTCCAATGTGGAACCGATGGTTTACAAGAGCCGGATCAAGGTGCCCTACACTTGGTCCGTGGGAGAGACCGGAAGCCGCTTCTTCGTTGAACTGCGCGACAACAAGCGGCTTTTCGGAAAAAGGTGCGCCGGGTGCAATACCGTGTACGTGCCTCCCCGCAAGATGTGCGGCCGCTGTTTCCGGGATACGGATGACTGGGTGGAGGTGGGACCGGAAGGGACCTTGCAGACCTTCACGGTCGTCAGGTATTCCCACGAACTCCAGCCCATGGCCGCACCCTTCGCTTACGGAATCATCCTGCTCGACCGCGCCTCTACCGGACTGGTTCATCTCATCGGAGACACGGACCTTGCCGCTCTCCGCGCGGGGATCCGGCTTGCACCCGTCTTCCGAGAGGAACGGTCCGGGACCATCCTCGACATCGCTTACTTCAGGCCCGTTGGAAGCCGCTGAGGAGCCTTTGGAACGGCCGACCTCAATCAGGAGGTTCTCATGACCGAGCGAGTCGCCATCGTCGGCGTCGGGCAGACCCGACAGGAACGGAACAAGGTCTATGACACCTTTGCGGATATGGTGTACGAAGCCACCACCCTCGCTCTGGCCGACGCCGGCCTTTCGATTGACCAGATCGAAAACGTGGTATCGGCTTCGAATGACTTCTGGGACGGCCGCACCATTTCCTCCATGGCCATCAACGACGCCTGCGGCTCCTACGACAAGAACATCTCGTGCGTGGAAGGAGACGGCACCTTCGCGGCCTTCTACGGCATGACCCGAATCCTGTCCGGCGGCTACGACACGACCCTTGTCGTCGCGCACAGCAAGGGGTCCGAAAGCGTCTCCTCCCACATTACGAACGCCATGTTCGATCCCCTGTACGTGCGGGCCCTGGGGCTGGACGCGATCAGCTCGGCCGCGCTCCAGGCCAGACGGTACATGGATCGTTACGGCGTCAGCGAGGAGCAATGCGCCCTGGTTTCGGTCAAAAATCACGGGAACGCTTTCCGAAATCCTTATGCGCAGCTCCCCTTGCGGCTTACGGTGCAAGATGTCCTGCAAAGCCGGATGCTCGCGGATCCCATCAAGCTGCTCGACGCCTCGCCGATCTCGGACGGCGCCTGCGCCATCATCCTGGCTCGGGAGTCCGCGGCCCGCAAGACCCCGAAACCTCCGGTCTGGGTCCGGGGTGTGGGGTACTGCGCAGACGCCTACCACCTGGGCGACCGGGACCTGGCCGAATGCGCAGCCCTTGTCCAGGCCGCCCGCAAAGCCTACGACATGGCCGGCGTGCGGAATCCCCGGAAACAGCTCGACGTAGTGGAACTCTACGACGCCTTCACCTACCAGGAACTCCTTTGGACCGAGGGGCTCGGCCTCTGCGGGCCCGGCGAGGGGGGTAGACTCGTTGAGTCCGGGGCGACGCAGCTCGAAGGCGACATTCCCGTCAACCCGTCCGGCGGGCTCCTTTCGGCCCACACCGTCATCGCGGCCGGCCTGGTGAGAATCGCGGAGTGCGTGCTGCAGCTTCGAGGCGAGGCCGGCGAGCGGCAGGTCAAGGGAGCCCGAACCGCTCTGGCCCACGGCGTGAATGGGCCCTGCGGCCAATCCCACTGTGTCTGGGTGCTGGGCGTGTGAGGCGGGAGGCAGCCACCCGCCGATCGAAGACGGAGGGGGCTTCGTTGCAGTCGATCTTTCCTGTCACGAGGTGCTGAAGATGCCGAACCGAGTCGCCATTGTGGGAACCGGGCAGACCCATCATTGCACCAGGCGTCTGGACGTGAACGGGGTGGAGCTGATTTACGAGGCGGTCGGCAGGGCTCTCGAAGACGCCGAACTCAAGATGAAGGACATCGATGGCGTCATCATCGGGAACATGGACCACTTTGAAGGAATCAACTACGTGGACTGCTGGAGCATCGACGGCTCCGGAGGCTTCGGCAAGCCCACGATGAAGCTTACAACCGGCGGCACGACCGGCAGTACCCTGGCCATCGCAGGCTACCACATGGTCGCCTCCGGCATGTTCGACAAGCTCATGGTCATCGGATGGGAGAAAAACTCCGAGTCCGACACGACTGGCGCCATCACCACGGCTTTCGACCCGATCTGGGACCGGCTGGTGTTCGCCGGTGCCATCTCGGGTCTCGCCGTCGAGGCCTCGGTGTACATGGCGACTTTCGGCGTGACCGAGAGGGACGCGGCCCGGGTCACGGTCCGGGACCGCCGGCACGCGTGCCTGAATCCTTACGCCCATCTGCGCAAGGAAGTGACCATCGAGGAAGTCATGAACTCGCCCAGGCTCTCGGACCCTTTGAAACTCCTAGACCTGTGCCCCCGAACGGACGGAGCCTGCGCCGTGATCTTTGCCTCTGAACACGTGGCTGAGAAGATCTGCCCCAAGCCTGCGTGGGTCCTGGGCACGGCCAACCGCCACCTTTACACCTATCTGGGCGATACGGACTTCGTGAACCTTCCGTCCCTCCGAAGGGCCTCTCAGGAGCTCTACAGCAAGACCGGAATCCGGGAGCCCTTGAAGCAGATCGACGTAATGGAGCTTTATCTTCCTTACTCGTTCGCTGGGTTGAGCTGGATCGAGGCTCTGGGCCTGTGCAAGCCGGGCGAGGCTCCCCGGCTCCTGTGGGACGGGGTGACGGATCTGGGCGGCGAGCTGCCGATCAATCCGTCCGGCGGCGTGATCAGTTGCAATCCCATCGGCGCCACAGGCCTGATCCGGTGCGCCGAGGCGGCCCTGCAGATCATGGGCAAGGCGGACAAGCGGCAGGTGCCAGACGTGAAAATCGCCCTGAGCACCGGATTCGGCGGCTGCTTCTGGTCGGACATTCTGCTTTACGGAGCCAAGAAGCCTCAGTAGGACCGCATACAGGCGAGAGGGGATCGCGGCCGGGGACCCGCAAGAGAGGCCGGCAGTCTGGGAATCAAGGGGGAACCACCCCAGGAGGAATCTCAAAATGGCGGCGGAGAAACAAGAGCTGCTCGTCATTCAGTCCGGAGACAAGGAACAACCCTTCCGGTACGCCGTGGGCCGCTACGGCAGCAAGTTCTTCATGGAGCTTCGCGATCACAAGAAACTCCTCGGCATCCGCTGCCCCAAGTGCGGGAAGGTCTACGTGCCTCCTCGGCAGGTCTGCGGTCCTTGTTTCGAGCGGATGGTGGAACTTGTCGAAGTGGGGCCCGAAGGAACCCTCGTGGGCTATACGATCCTCCGTTTTCATTTCGTGGATCCCGAGACCGGACAGCCCAAGCCCGTTCCGTATGGATACGGCTTCATTCGACTCGACGGGGCCGACAACGCGTTCCAGCATTTCATCGAGATCCGCGACGAAAGCAAGATCAGGGTCGGAGCCCGGATGCGGGCGGTCTTCAACGAAGAGCGAAAAGGCAATCTGGCCGACATCCGGCACTTCGAGGTCATTGGCTGAGCAACTCCGCGGGGCCTCCCTTTGAAACGAGACGGAATCCATCTCGTCGCCCAGAACAAGAAGGCCCGCCACGACTACGAAATTCTGTCGACCCACGAGGCCGGCCTGGTGCTGACCGGGACCGAAATCAAATCCCTTCGGGAAGGACGGATTCAGCTCAAGGACGGATACGGAAGAATCGACAAGGGCGAGGCCTTTCTCCACGACGTGTACATCGCGCCGTACCCCAACGCAGGCCCCTTTTTCAACCACGAGCCCACGCGCACCCGAAAGCTTCTCCTCCACAAGAGGGAGATCCTCAGGCTCCTTGGCAAGATCCAGGAAAAGGGGCTCGCCTTCGTGCCCCTCAGAGTCTATCTCAAAGGAGGACGAGCCAAGGTGGAGATGGCCCTGGCGCGAGGCCGCAAGAAATACGAAAAGCGCGAGGTCCTGCGCAAGCAGGATGCCCAGCGGGAGATCGAACGGGCTCTGCGCAAAAGGTAAGCCCGGCCCCGCGAGGCGGGGAACCCGGGTTAAAGGGGGAAAGGTCCTTACGGCTCGCCCTGCTCCTTTGCTTGAGCCTGGGCAGCTTTCTTTTTCTCCTCCTCTTTCTGCTGCCTTGCGAAGATCAGGTATCCCTGGATCTGGTCCGCCCCGGTCTGGAAGTCTCCCTTGACGAAGAGCTCGTAATCCACCATGTCCTTGGGGACCAAGGCAATCGGTCTGGCCGGCACCCCGCCCACAGCCGTGTATGGAGGAACATCTTTGAGCACCACCGCGCCAGGAGCGACTGCGGCGCCCTCGCCGATCGTGACCGGGCCGATGATCATCGAGTTCGCGCCCACCCTGACGTAGTCCTCGAAGATCACGTGGGACTTTTCGATGAACCGCCAGGAAATGAACCGATGGGTCAGGATCCGGCAGCCGGCCGCGATCCATACGGCCCTTCCGAGATAAATGTTTTCAGGAAGGCGTTCGTCGAAATTGATGTTGTCCCCCAGGAAAACACTTTTCGGATCCTTGAACCTAACGCCCCGCATCGCCTGGAGCCGCACGCGGAACTGCGGCGGCATGAGATAATGCATGGCAGCATACTGGAGCAGCTTGTTGTAGATCTTTCTCCGGTCGTGGAGCAGGATGTACCGCAGGCCCCGGGTGGAAGCGTGCTGAATCGTCTTCTCCAAAGGAATGACGTCCCGCGGACGGAAAGAGTCGGGTTTGTTTTCCCCTTGCTTCATTTCCTTTCCTCCTGGCTGTTTGCAGTGTCTGTGGGCGCAGGACACCATAGCAGAGGTCACGGGCGCCGCGCAAAGGCCAGCTTCGACTCTCTTTTGAATCGGCACATTTCTTCCTGTATTGTAGAGAAAAAAAAGAGCGGCCCCATCGGCTCGGCAGACCGGGGATTCAACCCTGGAAGCGCCCAAGGCCCGGCCCAAGACTCCAAAGGACGAGCCCTTCGATGAACGAAATCCTGGACGCCTCCTCTTCGACCGGATGGATCGAAGCCACAGTCCAGTTCTCGAACCCGACAGATGAGTTTCTCGCCACCTTTCTGGCCGAGTGCTGCGAACAGGGAGGCGCCCTTGGAAGCGTTCAGCAAGAGGAGGCAGGCCCAGGCCCGAGGGGCCGTTTGAAGCCCCCTTGCGAGGCGTGCGCCCGATTTGCCGAGGCGCAGCTCTACTTTTCTCCCTCCTCGGATCCGGAAGACATCATCAACCTTGTCGAAAAGACGCAGAGAACACTCCAAGCCCTTTTTCCCGACTCGGCGGCCCGGCTTCTGGGGTTGCGGCGCGTACCGAACCGCAACTGGGCCCTGGACTGGAAAGGCTCGTTTCCGCCCCTGCGCGTATCGGAAAGGATCTGGGTCGTGCCGCCGTGGGAAAGGCCAAAGCCTGCCTCAGGGGAGATCCATATCGTCCTCGAACCTGGCATGGCTTTCGGAACAGGCCGCCACGCCACGACCCGCTACTGCCTGGAATTCCTCGAAGAGCTCCTTTCGGATCCGGGCAGGCCGTCCGGACCGAACTCGGTTCTGGACGCCGGGTGCGGCTCAGGCATTTTGTCTCTCGCCGCGGCCGCCCTGGGCGCCCGCCGTGTGACAGCCCTGGACAAGGATCCCGAGGCTGTCCGCGTCTGCGTTCGGAATCTATCGCTCAACCCGGCATTGGCGGGCTCTGTGTCCGTCGCGGTCGGAACGCCGGATTGCCTGCGGGGATCTTTCGACCTGGTGATGGCGAACCTGGACGCGCCGACCCTTCTGGCAGAAGCCTCCCCGGTCGCGCTGCTCGTCGCCCCGGGCGGACGTCTCGTCATTTCAGGGTTTCTCGTCGGGGAAGAGCACCGGGTCGCTTCCCGATTCGAGAAAGAAAGCTTTCGGATCCTTTCGGCGAAACGGGATGCCGAAGAAGGTTGGATCGCTTTGCTCCTCGCGAGGCAGGAACAATGCCTGATCGGCCGGAAAGGAGCGGGACCGGAATGACAGGCCGAACGTCCCGGAGGCTCTTTGTCGACACCCTGCCTTGCCAGGGGGAGGAGATTCCGCTTGGGAGCGCGGAAACGCATTATCTTTGCAACGTCCTCAGATTGAGGCCGGGCGCTCGCCTGCTCCTGTGTGACGGCTCGGGAAGACAAGCCGAGGGAGTCCTTCAAGACGTGAGAGAAGGCCGCGCCAGAGTCGCGGTGCAGAGCGAGATACCGGCCCAGACCGAAGCCCCGGTTTCGGTTCACTTGGGCATCGGGTTGCTCAAAGCCCCCAAAATGGACTTGGTCATCCAGAAGGTGTCCGAGCTGGGCGTCGAGGCGATTCATCCCCTGACCACGTCCAGAACCGTTCCTTCCCTTGCACCCCAAAAATGGGAAGGGAGACTCGCCCGGTGGCGAAAAATCGCTCGGGAGGCGTCCAGGCAGAGCGGAAGAACCCGAGTGGCCCAAGTCGATCTCCCCACGACGTTGGAGCGCATCCTGGAGCGGAAGAATTCCTTCGACTTGCGATTTCTTTTCTCCCTGGGCCCCTGTGCGGCCCGGGGCGAGCTGGAGCCGCCGCCGGAACTTGCGCAACCGCGAAGCATCCTCGTTCTGGTCGGCCCTGAAGGAGGCTTTTCTCCAGACGAGGAACAGGCCGCCTTATCGAGCGGCTGCCTGCCCGTGGGTCTGGGCCCGCGCACCCTTCGCGCCGAAACCGCAGCGATTCTGGCCGTGGGACTGGTCCTGTACAGGTTCGGGGATCTTCGGCCCCCAGTCCCGCAACCGTCGGAAAGCAGTTAACTTCCCATTGGAGGAACCCTCATGGAAACCGATTCCACGATTTCCTGTCCGGTTTGCGGGCGGCCGACCCAGGCCGGTCGTCCCTGCGGCTTCTGCGGAGCAGATCCGGGAGCCGCTTCCCGGCGATCCTTTGAGCCGCCCCCTGCCCCGTCCCCTGGCGCCGAGCCTCCGGTCGGCTCTGGACAGGGCTTCCCGACGAGCGGCTTCCCATCGCCCTGGCAGCGCCAGGCAACGCAGGGCCCGCTTCTCGCGGGGTTCTGGATCCGTGCCGTGGCTTACATCATGGACTCTATCCTCGTCGGACTCGCCACGAGGCTTCTCCAGGCTGCCTACTTCCAAGGTGCCCAGCAGGACCCGTTCACGGATTCTTACTCCCGTCTGCTGGAATTCGATTGGACGCCTCTGGTTCCGCTCCTGCTGTTCGAGGTCCTAATGAACTTCCTCTACTTTACGTTTTTCATCGGCAGGTACGGACAGACGCCGGGCAAGATGGTCTGCGGAATCCGGGTCGTCACGGTCGACGGCGGGGAAGTCTCCTACGGGCAGGCACTCATAAGGACAGCAGGCTATTATCTGAACCGCCTGACTCTGGGCCTCGGATTTCTCTGGGTCGCCATCGATCCGCGCAAGCAGGGGTTCCACGACAAGATCGCCGGGACTCTCGTCCTTCGGGTTTCCAGAGCAGAAGCAGGAAGCTGGCAGCCACCCTCGACAGGCAGCTTACCCGGTCAAGGATCTTTCGGAGGCTGAACCCCCAGGGCGGCGCGTCGATTGAAGGGTGGTTTTCGTCTCCAAGAATCTTTCGCATCTCAGCGAATCTCGGCGCATCGAGTTGACAGACTCGGCGTTTTGGACTATTAGTTTCAAGTAGCTTTTCTCGTGCCGAGGTAGCTCAGTCGGTAGAGCAGTGGACTGAAAATCCGCGTGTCGGCGGTTCGATTCCGTCCCTCGGCACCAAGGAAAATCAAGGGGTTGGCGAGATTCGTCGCCAGCCCCTTTCGAGTTTTTTCTGGCGTATTTCTGGCCATGCTGCGCCCTGGCCATGGGACTCCGGCCGGGCAAACTCCTCGTCTTTCGCACCCCACTCAAGATCCGCATGTCTATGGGTAGATTCATAAAATTTATAGAATTAAAATCAATACATTACACCTTAAATGGTAAACCACTTTCTTATGTTTTTACGACCGTCTTCAGACGGTCTTCCTGCACTGGACCCATCTCAGGGCCATGAGTTCCCGTACCCGGGAGGTCTTCTCCTGCTCGCTTCCTTCGATCCTGCCCACTTCGCCGACAGCTCGAGCAAGCTCCGCATCCCCGATCACGGCTTCAAGCCATCGTTCCAGGCGGCCCCAGTCGAGGTGGATCAGGTCCTCGCAAAGGAATCGCAAGACCTCTTCAAAGCTGTACAGGTCGACCGGCACGGGACCCATGCGCTTGCGGAGCCGGTAGCCGGTCAGGCGGTCCTCGAAGGCCACTTCGCAGCGGATCCGGGCCGCAAGCTCTGCACCGGGTTCTTCGAGAAGCTTCATCCTCAACCCCTTCCCAGTTTGCCCCTGGCCTCAAGCTCCGAGGCCACGCCGTGCAGCCCCAACGCCTCTAAGGTCTGGCGTCTCGGCCACCCGGTTTCGGGATCCCATCCCTCCAGCTCGTAGAAGCGAGTCTTCCATTTCTCGAAAGCGGCACGATCCAGGCACCGGTCTTCGATTTCCAGGTATTCCCACCTGCCGTCCCGCACGCCGGGCATGTAGCAGCGCGGCTCGTAGGGCTTGGTGTAGATGTAATCAGCGAACCGCACCATGTCCCGGTGGCGGCCCTGGAGGGTCCAGATCGCGTGATCGAGGTTCCAGATCCTGCGGCCGATGTCGATTCCCTCGGCGAAGTCGAGATCCCTGCCCGTTACAGCCTTGAAGAACTTGGGCTCGCCGATCCCCACCATGCCCCGCCTGTCTTCCCGGCTCGGGTTGAGAAAGTCCGGGAACAGGAAATCGCAGTACAGAACCGACTGCTTCCAGAACCGGGTGTAGCGGCGGTGCCAGGCTACGGTTTTCGCCATGTGGTCCGAATAGATGTTCTCGGCCCCGTAGTTCACCATCTCGAGGTCGCCCGCAAAAGGCTCCATGCGGTCCGCGAAGATCCTGGCCGCCTCCTCGGCTGGGACAAGGGGATCCTTCCGGGTCAGAATGGCCACCGTGGGCATCCAGTACAAGATGTTGAACCCGTGCTCGTTGATGTCCCTGTCGCCCAAGATAGACCCGTATCCCCACTCGACCTGGAACCTCGGGTCGTAATGGTCCGGAAGGCCCCAGTGGGGATACCGGAGCAAGCCGCTGGCCGTGTCCTCTTCGAGTCTGCCCCACCTTTCGGCCGCCCGGAAGAATCCCTCCGCAATGTCGTCCCCCACTTCCTCTCGAAAGGCGATCCTGCGCAGGAGTTCCTCGATGAACGCAACTTCTCCGAACTTGTCGAAAGGCAAATCGCAGAGGATGGCGCAGCCACGGCCCAGCGCGCCCATCTTGTAGAGATTCCTCAAGTATGAAATTCCGTTGAAAAGCTCGAAGGCGTTGATCCCGTACTTCTGGGCGAGGTCCGTGGCCCGGTAGGAAGCCTGGGTCTGGTCTCCCTCTTTGAGCGAATAGAGCAATGCGGCCATTTCTCCTGCAAGGTACTCGACAATCGAAGACACAAGCTTCACCTTGAGGCCGCCGTGCCGCTTGAGATCCGGGTGGGAATAAAAGTACGTTTCGGCGCAGCCCGACTCGTTGCCCAGACCCGTGTCGTTTCGGGCCCTGCACCCGGCCGGGCAGCCCACGCAGGCCTGAGGCCTGGACTTCGGCCTGCGCTGCCAGAACACCAGAGGAACAGGGGCGGTCCCGAACGTGGACAGGCTCCGCAGCGTGATGTCCCTCATCGTGCTGCGATCATCGTCGAGCTTTTCGACCTGCCCGAGGTCCAAGCCATAGTGCTTCTTGGCCCAAAGACGCGCTTCCAGGAGGGCCGCAGGGTCCGCAACCCGCACGCTTCCGGTGCCGATCACGCTCACGGCCTTGAGCTTCTTCGATCCCCAGACAGCGCCGAAACCTCCCTGCCCCGCGGCATTGCCCGCGTCGTGGAGGATCGCCGCCACCCGGGAGAGCCGCTCTCCGGTGGGTCCGATGGCGAGGACCGCGGGCCTTTGGGTGGTTCGGCCGCCGTGAGCCCCTGCGCCCAGTTCGACCCAGTCTCCGCTCGTCACCCGGCCCGTCACTTCCTGCCAGATCGCGCGCTGGGTATCCCAGGTGTCCAGGCCCCAGAGCTTTCGGGCGTCTCGGATTTCGACCTTTGCGTCCCGGATATCCAGCCAGACCGGCTTCTCGGCCTTGCCCTCGATCACGATGCCGTCCCAGCCCGCGTATTTCAGCATGGGCCCGAACCGGCCGCCGAGGTTGCTCCGAGTGAACCACCCAATCGGATAGGACTGCACGCCGATGCACTGCATTTCGACCCGGCTGGCGCCGCCCGGCGCCAGGGTGCCGGTCAGAGGCGACGTGAGGATCGTCACGACATTGCTCTCGTGGAACCCGTCAATCGTCTTGTCCCGAACCAGGTCCCAGAACAGCGCGGACCCCATACCGTGACCGCCCACCCATTCCTCGTAAGCACGGGTCTCGATGTGCGAGATCTTCCCGCTGCTCAGATTCACGCGCAGAATCCTGCCCGCATACCCGTTCATGCCAGACTCTCTCAGACCGAGAAAACAACCACGGATCTTTTGTTCAGAAAATCACTCTCCCACGTCGTATCCCAGCCTGGCCCAGGCCTCGCCCCGGAGATTTACCTTGTACCCCCTTTCGCCCCTCTGGAGAGGGATTGCCTTGGCAAGTCGAATCGCGCCCACCGGGCAGACCTCCACGCAGGCCTGCTTCCCGTCCGGCCCGCCTGTTTCCTTCCAGAAAGGCGCATCGGCACACAGATCGCACTTGGTCGCCTTGCCTTCCTCGAAATTCCAGATGGCCCGGCTCGGCGGATGAGGGCAGGCTTCGACGCACTGCATGCACCCCTGACACAGATCCGGCCTGACTGTGCGCACGTTTCCCCTTGCCCGGTCCACCTCGAGCGCCTCGACCGGACAAGCTTTCACGCATTCGGGATCCACGCACTGCCTGCATGTCTCGAGCGCCAAGTCCAAAGGAAACCGCTCGAAGGGATCCTGCATGACCTGCAGCCGGGCCAGGGAGAGATTCTCCCGGCCCTCGTGAGCGAGAGAGCAGGCAAGCATGCAGCTCAGACAGCCCTGGCACTTCCTCGTGTCCACGAGGAGATACGCAGCGCTCGGGGGAAAGGGCACCTTCGAGGCATCGATCGCTTCCGTGGGAGGAGCCGGAGGCTCCCGCGGCTTCTCGGGCGCGCATCCGGTCGCGGCAACGAGATAGACCGCGCCCGAGAACTTCAGGAATTCGCGTCTTCCGATCCGCCGGAAACCGTCTGATTCCCTCTCCATCGGGCGTTCCTGTTGGGCTCGACTTGAACGGGTGGAGCACTCCGTTTTCCGGAACTCTAGGCCGACAATTTGCGCCTTGTCAAACCGGGACGTTCCGGATCGGGCCTGTAAGATTTTTCTTGTAATGAGGCCAAGGAACGTTTTATTAATTAAATGACTAGACATTCCGTTCAACGGGGAAAACGGAGGTACTCCCATGAGGGCAGCTCGACTTTCGATTCCAGCCGTCTTGGCCGTGTTGGCCGTTTTGTCTCTTGCTCAGTCGGTCGCGGCCGAGGTGGCTCCCGGCGACGTGCTCGACCGAAACAGCTGGCAGAAGGCCCAAGGGCTTTTGCCTGACCCTGTGGTGAACTGGATCAAGAATGGGGATTTCATTCTCGAAGTCGGAGAGCTCGATTACAACCCGGCCGACTATTTCCCGCCTTTCGCCAAGGAGGCCATGAAGACCAACGTGGGCAAGTACGAAATCGGCAAGGACGACAGCATCGTCGAGGCAGCCACCGGTGAGCCCCCGGATCACATTTTGGGTCTTCCTTTCCCGAAAATAGACCCCGATGATCCAAAGCTCGCAGTCAAGCTCATGCAGAACAATCATTACATGCAATACTTGCCGGGGAATCTGAGATTCCCCTATCAGGGCATCTTTATCGATCGCCGGGGAGGGTACGAGAGGGAAACGGAAGCCATCTGGCTCCAGATGGCCATGGACGGGTATCCGGGCGCCCTGAATTTCCCCAACCCGAGCCGGATTGAGAAATACGCGATCACCGTGATTCTCAAGCCATACGACGTCGCCGGAACGGCCGTCATGCTCTGGCGTTACCTGGACGCCACCAAACAGGACATGAGCTACGGCTATGTGCCAGCCATCCGCCGGGTTCGCCGCATGAGCCCGGCAAACCGGTCTGACGCCTTCATGGGCTCGGATTTTGCCGTGGACGACGCAAACGGTTACGATGGGAAGATCTCAGCCTTCGACTGGAAGGTGCTCAGAAAACAGGAGGCCCTCCTCGCGTTTCTGGACAAGCGCCCGGTCCGGATCGTCCAGAACGAGCAAGGTGAATGGTACACCACGAAAGAAATTAAGCCCGTCATCTTCGGATACCAGAAACAGGGGTGGCAGGGTGCCACATGGGCCCCGACGAATCTCGTGTGGGTCAAGAGGCCCGTCTACGTTCTCGAGATGATCCCCAAAGACCCTTATTACAACTACGGGCCCCAGGAACTCTGGGTCGACACTGAGCTCTACGGAGCGGCCTTCAAAGTCATCCGGGACAAGAGCGGGGCTTACTGGAAAACCTTCTTCATCTCCAGCATGGGCTGCGAGAGCGAGGACAAAAAAATGATGTTCACATCCCTGGCGACCCAGCAGGTCGTGGACGACCGGGCGGACCACTCGACTGTCGTCGAGGACGCCAGCCCGCGCAATCTCTGGGGTTACTACGCGGTCATGGATCCCAATGATTTCTCTCTGAGCGGCTTTCAGAAGTTCTGCAAGTAGAATCGAGAAGCCAGGCAGCGAACCGCTCGATTTCGTCCGGGACGAAAGCCCGGAAGACCGGGCCGAGTCCTTCGAAAAGCCAGGCTCCCATTGCCTCTCGGTCATGGGAGACCGCACGTCCGGCGACAACCCGCGCAAGCAGAACCGCCAGATATCGGTCTCTGTCGGCAAAAGGGCACAGCCCGAATTCCTGACCGAATCGCGCCTGGAATTCAGCGGGAACAGACACGAGCCGACGGTAGAGGAGGCGTCTCGTCTCCGAGGAAGTGTCCAGAAAATCCTCCTGGATCGATCGTCCGAGAGCCTGCACAGCCCGAAGAAACGGAAGGAAGGCGCGGGAACCTGGAAAGCCGGGCCTCGCAAGGCGAATCAATCCAGCCACCCGCTCGATTGCCTTCGGATCCTCCACGAAACGCGCCTCCCTCTTGTCCGAGCCGACTTCCAGCCGGACCAAAGTCTCCCCTGACGCGCAAAGAGCCTCCCACTCGGCCGCCTCAGCCGCATAGCCTCTGGCTTGGAGGCCTTGGCGGACTTTAAGAACAAAACGCCTTGCAAAATCCCGTCCCAGACGCCCCGGAGCAAGATCCAGCGCCAAATCAGCGTGGTTTTCGGCCAGCCGGGCTGCCTTTCGGAACTCGGCGCTCCGCTCAGGAATCGGCCCGGCTTCTCCAGTGGCAGGCAGATCGGCCGGGACAATCCATCGGTCCAATTTCTCTTCCAGGTCCTTCCGCTCCGACGCAAGGCCAGCCTCGGGAAAAAGCTCTTCAACCGTTCTTCGAACCAAACAAAGCCCCCAAAGGATCTCGACCATCCGGTTCTTGCGGCGGCAACGGTCTTCCTCGGCTTCTCCTGGGAAAGATCTCCCCGACAGCCACGCACGGAGCCTCCCGAGCCGGTTCCTGACTGCTCGCTCGACCTGCTGCCATATGGCCGCCCTCTCCGCAGGCTCCTCCCTCACAAGGTCACCGTGCCGGCGCCAGAGCACGTATTGGAGATACACATCGTTGAAAACCGAGAATCGCTGAGGACCTTTGAGAAGATCAGAGAGTCTTTCGAAGAACCGGCGACAGGAGAGAAAGGAGGAAGAAAAGAGAGCCTCGTCCGGAAGGGCCAGATTGACGGCCCAGTGGGTGAACTCAGGATATCCTTCGACTG
>Ga0209162_1000104_pt1 | contig 85659 bp, 74 predicted proteins | sample YNPNPMetaG_FD_187121 | JGI IMG/M metagenome (GOLD analysis project Ga0209162, IMG submission 187121) | Anoxygenic and chlorotrophic microbial mat microbial communities from Yellowstone National Park, USA - YNP NP MetaG (SPAdes) (version 2) ...
TGGGGTGTTTGAACTAAAAAAAGTTTTTCATCTTTAAGGAAGAATCCAACTGTATTTTCCAGAAAATCAACTGTAGGAACATGGTCACAATCTAAAACAACAATAAGGTCACCGCCACTCTTTGGTAGCTCTCCGAAACAAAACCATTCAGACTTTCCAGTTTCCGTTTTATATCCCTCTGAAGTAAGCCATAAAGCATTATTTAAATTTCCCGCTTTTGCATGTTCATTTTTTTCTCTTGTAATGTAATTTATCTCTAAATCCTTTGCAAGATTTTTCAGATTTTCATACCTTTCCCATGCTGAAGAAGATTTTTCAGGATCTGGTTCATTTCTTTTTTGGTAGGTTGCTCCATCATCAAGGATGTATATGTTCAGTTTATCCTGAGGATATCTAAGCTGTTTACAGGCAATAGCTGTTATTCTAATAATTTCTTCAGGTTCATTGTAGGTTGGAATAAATATGTCCACAGAGGGAAGTAACTTTTTATCTTCAGGAAGAGGTGGCGGATTTCTTTTTATTGGATTAAGATTGACAAATATTCCCAAAAGATAAATTATAATTGCGTAAGTTTCCGCAATATAAAGAGAAGTCATGGCTAAACTGTCAAAGAATCCCGTATATCCAAGGGTGTGAAAGGTTCTGAAAATCCAATATCTTAAAGTTATAAACAAACCAATGGATAAGATAAAAATTCTGAGATAATCCTTTTGCTTCCTTATTTTTATTAAAAGAAATCCAAATGCCATTAACCCATAGGCTAAAACTGCCTGCTGAAACATATCAAGGTAAATTGACAAGGTAAAAATAAGAATAAGAAAAATAAATAATGTGAATAATTTTGAAGCTCCTTTATAATCTGTTATGCTCATTTGTAATTTACATTTTGGTACTTTCGGCTTCGCCTCAGGAAATTGCTTCGCAATTTGTTATATTTTACAGAGGTTTCTACTTTTTTGCAAGGTAATATGAAATAAATAGTCAAATTTTTAAGAATTTTTAAAATTCTCGTAGAATTCTTGTGGCAAAGAATACTGAGTATATAAATTTCTTCATATCAGGAGACCCTTCGGCTTACGCCTCAGGGTGACAGGGGTCAGTTGTTTTTAGGTCTGTATGCCAGTCATGTACTTCCTGTCTTTAAACTCTTCCTTTTTGCCATCATTCCAGTTGCTTAATGGACGAAGGTATCCTACAACACGGGAGTAAACCTCGCATTCAGAACCACATTTTGGGCAGACTGCCTGTTCTCCTTCAATATAGCCACATTCAGGACAGATGCTGAATGTAGGAGTTATGCTTATGTAGGGAAGTGTATATTTATCAAAAACATGTTTGATAAATTCTTTTAGTTTTTCTGGTTCAGGCTTTTCACCAAGGAATATATGCTGAACTGTACCTCCTGTGAATTTGCTTTGCAATTCGTTCTGATTATCTAATATATAATGAATAGACTCAGTAAATCCCACTGGTAGCCATATGGAGTTTGTATAATAAGGATGCTCTTTTCCCTGAGTGAATATATCTGGGTATTTTTGTTTGTCAATTTTCGCCAGTCTGTAGCTTGTTCCCTCTGCAGGAGTTGCTTCAAGATTATAGAGATTGCCTGTTTCTGACTGATAATACAAAAGTTTTTCACGCATGAGCTCCATAACTTTCAAAGCAAAGGATTTTCCTTCTTCTGTCCATATACCCTTAGAAGTTAGCCACTTAGCATTTGCTATTGCTTCATTCATACCTATTATACCAATTGTTGAAAAGTGATTACTCCAGTAAAAACCTGCTTTTTCTTTAACTGAACTTAGATAATGTTTTGAGTAAGGATATAGGCCAGCATCTGTAAATCTCTCAAGCACTTTTCTTTTTATTTCTAAAGAAGTTTTTGCAATATCCATAAGTCTTTCTAATCTTTCAAAGAAATCGTCCTCTGACTGGCTTAGATATCCTATTCTTGGTAAATTCAATGTAACGACACCGATACTACCTGTAAGTGGATTTGAACCAAAAAGTCCTCCACCTCTGTGCTTTAATTCTTTAGTTTCCAGCCTGAGTCTGCAACACATGCTTCTTGCATCCTCTGGTTTTAAATCAGAGTTTACATAGTTTGCGAAATAGGGAATTCCATACTTCGCTGTTGCTTTCATGATTAAATCTACAACAGGACTATCCCAGTCAAAGTCTTTTGTTACATTGATTGTTGGTATAGGAAATGTAAATACCCTTCCCTTCGCATCTCCTTCTGTCAAAACTTCAAAAAGTGCTTGATTGAACATATCCATCTCTTTCTGAAACTCACCATAAGTGCTTTCTTGAAGAATACCACCAATAATTACAGCCTGATTTTTAAGGTGTTCAGGCACTTTCAGGTCTAAGGTTATGTTGCTAAAGGGAGTTTGAAATCCAACTCTTGTTGGTACATTAAGGTTAAAAACCCATTCCTGTAAGGCTTGTTTCACTTGTTTGTAAGTGAGTGCATCATAGGCAATAAATGGTGCCAGCAAAGTATCAACATTGCTGAATGCCTGAGCTCCTGCTGCCTCTCCCTGAAGTGTAAAAAGAAAATTTACAATCTGTCCAAGAGCGCTTCTAAAATGTTTTGCAGGCTTTGATTCAACTTTTCCAGAAACTCCTCCAAAGCCACGAACAAGCAAATCCATTAAGTCCCATCCAACGCAATACGGTGCCAGTACATTCAAATCATGAAGATGTAAATCACCACTTGTGTGGGCATCTCTTACCTCAGGTGGATATATTTTATGTAACCAGTAGCTTTTGCTTATCTCACTTGATATGTAATTGTTAAGCCCCTGAAGACTGAAACTCATGTTACTGTTTTCTTTCACCCGCCAGTCAACCTTGCTAAGATAGCTTTCAATCAATTCAAGCCCGCCTTGACGGGCAATTTCACGCATTCTTGCATGCTGGTCACGGTAGATAATATAAGCCTTTGCAGTTTTACGATAGGGACTGCTAAGTAAAATCTCCTCAACTATATCCTGAATTTCTTCAACATGAGGGTCACGGTCACGGATTAACTCTTCAGCAAGAAGCAGCACTTTTATGGTAAGCCTTCGTGCTGTTTCGTAGTCAAACTCTCCTGTTGCTTTCCCTGCCTTTGCTATGGCGATGGTAATTTTTTCAGGATCAAAAGGGACAATGCGTCCATCACGCTTTATTATGTTTTTAAACATCTTACGCCTCCCTGCGCATTATTTTTGCAACTTTAACCATGTTTTTAAGTGATGCAATGGTTTCCTGCCAACCTCTTGTTTTAAGACCACAGTCAGGATTAATCCAGAACAGTGATTTATCTATCAGTTTTATTGAATTTTCAATAATCTCAAGCATTTCTTCTATTGAGGGAATTCTTGGTGAGTGAATATCATAAACTCCAATTCCAATTCCTCTGTCATATTTAAATTTTTCAAAGGCTTTTAGAATTTCCCCTTTGCTTCTTGATGCTTCAATAGATATTACATCAGCATCCAATTCATAGATTTTTTTAATTATATCATTAAAATCCGAATAACACATATGGGTGTGAATCTGAGTCTCAGGTTTTACTTCGTGGGTAACAATTCTGAAGCTTTTTGTAGCCCAATCAAAGTATTGATTAACCTTTGCTTTTTTAAGAGGCATTCCTTCTCTGAAAGCTGGTTCATCAATCTGAATTATTTTTATTCCAGCCTTTTCAAGTTCCATTACCTCATCCTTAAGTGCAAGAGCAATCTGATAGGCAACTTCTTCTCTTGAAATATCCTTTCTTGGATAGGACCACTGAAGAATTGTAACAGGTCCTGTAAGAATTCCTTTTACTGGTTTTTTTGTGAGAGATTGGGCATAAAGCGTTTCTTTGAGAATTAAAGGTTTATCTCTCCATACATCACCATAAATTATCGGTGGTCTTACACATCTTGAGCCATAGGACTGAACCCATCCATTTTTTGTTATTGCAAATCCCTTTAGTTTTTCAGCAAAAAATTCAACCATATCAGTTCTCTCAAACTCACCATGAACAAGGACATCAAGCCCTAAATTTTCTTGAATTTCTATTGTTTTTTTAATCTCATTATTGATAAAGTTTTCATAATCTTCTTGAGAGATTCTGCCTGCTTTGTAATCTGCCCTTACTTTTCTTAATTCAGTAGTTTGAGGGAAACTTCCTATTGTTGTTGTTGGGAATAAAGGAAGTTTAAGAATTTTCATCTGTTTTTTATATCGCTCTTTAAATTCAGGCTTTCTCTGAAGAGCCTCTGCACTTATCTGAGAAACTTTTTCTGAAACATCGGGATTAACAAATTTCATAGATAAATCCTGTACAGGAGACTCTTTGCCTTCATTGATCACATTTTTAAGTATTGTAAGTTCTTCAATTCTTTCATTAGCAAAGCTTAACATTTTTAAGATTTCTTCAGGGAGAGTTTCATTTTTAATTGTTACTGGAAGATGCATTAGAGGACAGGAGTTTGAAAGAACTATTTTTTCGGTAAATTTTGTAAGGTTTTCAATTTGTTTCAGGGTCTCTTTAAAATTTGTTTTCCAGGGGTCTCTTCCTGAAACAACACCTGCTATTAGTACTTTATCCTTTGGAAAGCCAAATTTTGAAATGTTTTCAAAATTTTCCACACCGTCAACAAAATCAAAACCTATTCCAGAAACAGGGAGTTGATAAACAATTTTCTCATACTCTGACAGAGCTTCATAATAGGTCTGAATATAGACCTTTAATTTGCCTAAATTAGCAGTGATTTTTCTGTAACAATCAATGATTGCCTTTACGGTATTCTCATTTAAATCAAGAACCATCACTGGCTCATCAATTTGAACCTCAGTAACTCCATTTTCTTCAAGTTCTTTAAGAAGAGTTTCATATACGGAGGCTATTTTATTAAGAAAATATTCATAATTTCTAACTTTGGCACAGTAAAGATATGTGAGGGGTCCTACTATAACAGGCTTTGTTTTGAGATTAAGAGCATCCCTTATAAAAAGGTACTCCTTTAAGGGCTTATTTTCTATGAGTTCAAAGGCATTAGTACTTTCAATTTCTGGAACAATATAGTGATAGTTTGTGTTAAACCACTTTGTGATTTCTGAAGCAGTTGCATCTGCTGTTCCTCTTGCAATTGCAAAATATCTCTCAAGAAGATTTTCAATTTTTCTGAATCTTTCTGGAATTACATTGAACATGACTGAAAGGTCAAGAATAAAATCATATAAAGAAAATTCATTTGATGGAATAATGTCAATCCCTTGATTTGCGATTGTTTTTGCATTGTTAAGAATTAAATTTTCAGATTCTCTGATAAGTTCAGTTTGAGAGATTTTACCATTCCAGTAGGATTCAAGTGCTTTTTTAAGTTCCCTTTTAGGACCAATTCTCGGGTAACCAAATATAGTTGTTTTGACAGGCATAAAACTACCTCCCACGAGGTTATCTGAAAGCCAAAAGCTTTCAGGCTGGATAGGTCTTCCGGCTGAGGGCTAATGCCTACTTGCCCGCCTTCCCATCTGCATTCTGCAGACAGTGGCATTATTGGGCTTTCGTTCCCAACACGGCTGCGGGGCAGCGGAGGATTCTCACCACTCTTCCCTTAAATCCAGTCTAAACAGTATATAAAAATTTTACGAGCACGGTCAAACTGGGGAGATTATAAAAAGTTTTTCAGTGTGGTAAATTTTCAAAGAAGATAGAAATCTTTATGGTTACTATTCTTGATAATACATCTAACAGTGGATGTATTTTTATTTTTTAATATGCAAATTACACCTAAAATTACCGATAGGAATTTGTTTTCAGGCGATTTTGTCATCCCTTCGCAGACCCTTCGCATAGGCTTAGGGCTTCGGCTCAGGACTTCGGCTCAGGCCTCGGCTCAGGGCTTCGGCTCAGGACTTCGGCTCAGGACAGCGTCTGACCCTCCTTTTTCTGTCATTCTGAACGGAGCGTAAGCGGAGTGAAGAATCTCATCCTTTTCTGAGCGTCCTTATTCTGTCATTCTGACCCTGAGCTTATGCGAAGGCGAAGAATCTCCAAAGGAGACCCTTCGGCTTCGCCTCAGGGTGACAAGCAAAAAAGGGTGACAAAAAGGGTCACTCTGACTCTCTTTTTTCCTACTTCTTCCTCTATACAGTTATGGAGTAGAACTTGGTGACAAAAAGGGTCATTCTGACTCTCTTTTTTTCTGTCATTCAGCCCCTTTTTTTTCCTGTCATTCAGCCCCTTTTTTTCCTGTCATTCTGACCCTGAGCGAAGCGAAGGGGAAGAATCTCAACCTTTTCTCCAAACAGGTTTTTCAATTAGAGAGTTCCTTCGCTTCGGCTCAGGACAGCGCCTCGGGAGATTTACCTCCTCGGAATGACAGGATAAGAGAACCCCCCCTTTTCTATTGGCAATTTTAGGTTACAATATTTTATGGCTTTTTAATTAAAAATTTTTTATTATAAATATAAAAGCCATTTTCTACTATGACTACACGAATTAAAGAAATAAAAGATTACATTGAGGTAGAATTAGAACTCATACCATCAGGAATGAAGATTCCATTTGATATTTTTGTGTTTGAGGAAGGCGAAATAAAACAAATTTTAACAAAAGGAGAAAATTTTTCATCCATTAAAAAGACGACCCTAAAAGAGAAAAATATTGACAAAGTTTACATAAAAACTGAAGATAAAAAGTCTTTTCAGAATTTAATATATGAAGTTAATCCAAAGGAATATATAGATAGATTGTTAGATAGACATACAATTAAAAATGAATTTTATTTTAAGATTGAGAAAGAATGCCTTGAGCCTGAATTGCCAGTAAATTTTAATTTATATGTTTATGATGGAAAAAATTTAAGACTTATTTATCAGGGTAATGAAAAAGAGCCCTTTTCTATAAAAAATGAAATTCCCGATGGTGATATTTTAATAGCAAAAGAAGACTTAAATCTTTATGAAGATTATCTCTTAACTTTAGCAAGGAAGAGGAGTAATGAACCTCAAATTATTAAAGAAACTACCAAGTTAATAATAAGAGAAATATATAATGAACCAACTAATAGAGATAAGTTATTAATTTTGGCAGATAAAATTGACGAAATAATTAATTACGGCAACTTAAATCCTGATATCTTAGAAAAATTTCTCATAATGAAAAAAACATGATAATTACTGTTACATTCATTCTATAAATGTTATGACCTTAAGCCTCTCATTAGGCTTAAAAATAAAAATGAATGAAGAAGAATTGAGGCTTCTTGGTATGGCAGCAGTTTTGCACGATATAGGGAAGATAAAGATATCACCTACAATTTTATCAAAGATTGGCAGAATGTCAGATTTAGAATTTAACATATACAAAACCCATGTTAATGAATCCGTAAAAATTGCAAAAGAATTAGGCTTACCAGATAAGGTGATTAAAGGCATAGCTCACCATCATGAAAAATTAAATGGTAAAGGTTATCCTTTTAATCTCAAAGGAGAGCAGATATCCCTTTTCGGCAAGATTATTTCTATTGTAGATGGATATGAGGTATTGACAACTCCGCAACCACTAAGGTATGCTTTTACCCCATTTAATGCATTACAGATTTTAGTTCAAGATAAAGGAGCTTACGATAAAAATTTCCTTGAAATATTTATAAAAATGATTGGACGATTAATTTAATTATTTTTTATTAAAATTTTCCGGGTTTGATATCTTTAATCATATCCAAAATTTATTAAACAAAAGAATTGTGGATATTATTAGTTGAAGTTGAAGGAAGAGGTAGTTCATAGAAAAATTATCATCCTGATTTTGTTGTTTAATATCAGGAACAAACATTTTCTTAAGAAACCTTTTTAAAAGGTAATTTTAATCCTCTCAGATTTAAAACTGGAGTTAATAATTCTTTAACTTCTTCTCGGGGTAGTTTATAATAGCTTTGAAGGGTAAAAATTACTTCAAAAATCACCAGGGGAGAAGATATAACTTTTTCTTCATTTCTTTCTATTCTTTTTAGTAGTTCCAGAACATCATAAGCTTTCTTTTCATCATCCTTTGTAAAGTATCTAAGGAGTATGTTTGCATCAAGAAATTTTGCTCAAGCTTTGATTTCACTGGCATAATTTTAACTGAATTATCTTCTATGATAAAAATAATCTGCTCACCAGTGTTAACTCCCAGAAAATCTCTTACTTGCTTAGGTAAAGTAATCCGTGATTTTTTTGTAAGAACAAATTTATTAGTAAGGATTTTCATAATTTCTTACCTCATCTAAAGTATTACTTGTTTTGGTGTAATATAAAAATCAAATAAAAGTCAATAAATTTTTTCCTTAAATTGCCATTAGGCACATAAAAAAGAGCTCCTTTTACGGATTTTAATTTTAAGGGTGATATAAAATATCACCTAATAGGTGAAATAAATACCCAAAAAAAGAGCCTCATAAGTATGATAAAACAAAAATAAGTTATCCCGCACAAAGGGAAATATAACAGCCAAAGCAAATTTAGCAGCTTATTCTGAATTTTTAAGAGGATTTGGTATAAAGGAGCTTGTAGAAAAACTCACACTTACTTCGGGGTCAAATAGGGGTTATCCTGCCTTTTGTTTTTTACTATTTTACCATTACACAATTTTCTATTTGATCCCGAAAAAAAATCAGATAAGAGTCTTTCTAAAAAGAGTTCTTATTGTCAAAAGCCATGTTATTGAAACCTCTATCAATAATTTTAGGGAAATACCTTAAATTGCTGATTTAACAAGGAGGTTTTTCTCTTATTCTGTCATTCCGAGGGGGTAAATCCCCCGAAGCGCTGTCCTGAGCTGAAGCGAAGGAACTCTCTAATTAAAAAACCTGTTTGGTGAAAAGGTTGAGATTCTTCCCCTTCGCTTCGCTCAGGGTCAGAATGACAGGAAAAAAGGGACAGAATGACAGGAAAAAAAAGGCAGAATGACAGAAAAAAGGGGCAGAGTGACCCTTTTTGTCACCAAGTTCTACTCCATAACTATATAGAGGAAGAAGTAGGAAAAAAGAGAGTCAGAGTGACCCTTTTTGTCACTCTTTTTTTGCTTGTCACCCTGAGGCGAAGCCGAAGGGTCTCCTTTGGAGATTCTTCCCCTTCGCTTAAGCTCAGGGTCAGAATGACAGAAAAGGCGCTCAGAAAGGAAGGGATTCTTCGGTTGCTTACGCTCCCTCAGACGCTGTCCTGAGCCGAAGCCCTGAGCCGATGCCCTGAGCTTATGCGAAGGGTCTGCGAAGGGGCAGCGAAGGGTCTGCGAAGGGATGACAAAATCACCCGAAAAGAGATTTCTATCGGCAATTTCAAGGAAATACCTGCAACTTGACTGTCAAAAAACGCTTTGATATAATCTGAAAAGAAAACAGGCTTAATGACAACATATCATTGGATAACTATTGGAGATTCAAGATGGAAGAAAAAATATTTCTTTTGAGCATTGGTATTTTATTAATAACATTGAATTATAAAATAGAGGGGAAGTTTGTATAAGCTTGCCTGGGATTTAGATACGAGAGGGATATTACTTACAGAAGAAAATATTAATAACATATTTCCCCCGAGACCTGTATTTTATGAGGAGCTTGATTTATTAGGTTTTGATAAATTTTGGCAATATCCAAAAGTTGAAGAACCTCTTTTGTGGGCTATTGGTAGAAGATATTACTATGAAGGCAAACTTGTCGGAGAAGCAAGTGGTGGAGGGATTTTTGAATCTCCGCAAATTAAAGTTACTAAAGAGGGGGAAAATTTAACAATAAAACCTGTTGACATAAAAAAAATGGTTACTAAAAATCAAGAATTTCTTAATATTTTGATAAATGAAGCTATTGATTTTATTGCAGATGTATATGATAAATACAAAAAAAGGTTGACCAATTTGTAGTTTCTTATAGTGGCGGAAAAGATAGTCAAGTTGTTTTAGACCTTGTTAGTAGAACTTTATCACCAAATGATTATATCGTTGTTTTTACTGATACTACAATGGAATTGCCCACAACATATGATGTATTTGAGAAGACTAAAGAATTTTATCAAAATATTTATCCATCTTTAAAATTTTATGTTGCAAGGAATGAAAAACCCGCATCTGAATTATGGGAAATCTTCGGTCCTCCGAGCAGAATTATGAGATGATGCTGTTCAGTTTATAAAACAGCTCCTGTTGTTAGATTAATAAGAAGCCTAAATTCTGACAAAAAAAGAACCAAAATTCTTGTTTTTGATGGGGTAAGGGCAGATGAAAGTTCAGCAAGAAACAGTTACACAAGAGTCGCAGAAGAAATGAAACATAATTATCAAATTAATGCAGAGCCGATCAGAATGTGGAACCAAACAGAAGTTTTTCTTTATACCTTTTTTAGAAATTTATATTTAAATCTTGCATATAGATACGGATTAAATAGGGTAGGTTGTAGTATATGCCCCTTTGCTTCGGAATGGTCTGAATTTATAATAAAGAAAAAATTTCCCAAAATAGTATATAAATATGTAAAAATCTTAGAAAAATTTATAAAAAAATCAGAAATAATAGAAGATTGTAAAATTAAAGATTATATAGGATTTGGACATTGGAAAAAAAGAGCAGGGGGGAAAATTATTTCAACAAATTTGAAGTTAAATATTTTATCAAAGGAACGGGTAAGTCATATATTTTTAATAATTTAAGTAAGTATGGATGGTGCATAAGTGGAGGAATTGTTAGCAGAGCTAAAATGTTTTATGATATATCAAAAGGAAGTTTCGGATTTATTCAGAAATATGATTTTATTGCAATGGATGAAATAAAAACAATAAAATTCACCGATGAAAATGAGTTAAGAGGTGCTTTAAAAAATTACCTTGAATCCGGGAGATTTACAGTTGCTAATGTAAGTGGTAGCTCTAATGCTGGAATGATTCTTTTAGGTAATATTCTCCTTGATGAAAACCTACAACCTCTAAAGAATACTTATTTTTCAGATTTACCAGAATTTTTTCATGAGTCAGCTCTTTTAGATAGGTTTCATGGATTTATTGAAGGTTGGAGACTGCCAAGAATTACTGAAGATATGAAAGTAAGAGGTTATACCCTTAATGTTGAGTATTTCTCCGAGATTCTTCATTATTTAAGAGATTGTTCAGAATTTGCAGCAATAGTGGAAGATCTATTGGAAATTCCACCTAAAGCTGATACAAGAGATGTTATAGCAATAAAAAAACTTTGTACATCTTATTTAAAACTTCTATTTCCTAATTACAAAAAATTAAACAGTATAGATAGAAAGGAGTTTGAAATATTTTGTCTTAAACCTGCATTAGAAAAAAGAGGAATAATTCGTAAACAAATTCATTTAATAGATTATGAATTTAAAAAAGATTTGCCGGACATTCAAATAAAAAAAATTAAATAATGAAAGAAAAAACTTGAATCAGTGAAAATTTCAATGTGGCATAAAATCATAGCGACTGTTTTTTTTATTGGTTACTTCCCCTTTGCACCCGGTACTGTGGCTTCAGCATTTGCAATGGCTATTTTATGGATTTTTGCTCCATCAGAGGCAGTTATTTTATCTATGCTAATCAGTTCATTGATTCTTGGAACAATTTCTTCTGGAAAGGTGGCTACGGAATCTAAATGCGAAGACCCTTCTTATGTTGTAATAGATGAGTTTGCAGGATATCTTACATCCGTTGCTTTTCTTCCTTTGAACTGGCAAGTTCTGGTTGCAGGATTTGTACTTTTCAGGTTTTTTGATATTCTTAAGCCTCCACCTATAAGGCAGGCTGAAAAAATAGGCGGTGGATTAGGAATTATGCTTGATGATTTTTTAGCTGGAATTTTCAGTAATCTTTTAATCAGAGTTTTTCTTTTGTTATGATATTTTATGCGTCTTTTTGTAGCAATAGAACTTCCAGAGGAAATAAGAGAATTTCTCTCAGAATTGACAAGTTTTAAATCCCCTATTGAAGGTGTTAATTTTGTTCAAAAAGAAAACTTTCATATTACCTTGAAATTTCTCGGTGAGGTTAAAGAGAGTCTAATTCCTGAAATAACTAATAAACTGAATAAAATAGCAAGCGAATTTTCTGATTTTACACTGAATATAACCCATCCCGGCGTTTTCCCTGATAAATATAAGCCAAGAGTTATCTGGATTGGCACAGAAAATACAGATATTATTAAGACAATGGCAAAAAAAATTGATGAGGAGCTTTCTCAGTTTGGCTTTCAAAGAGAAGAAAGAGATTTTAAGTCCCACATAACACTTGCAAGAGTGAAAAATCCAAAGAATGGGAAGTATGTTTTTGAAAAGGTTTTAAAAAAATTTTCTGAGAAATCTCCGAAATTTTCTTTTCAGATAAAAGAGTTTGTTTTAATGAAAAGCACACTTACTTCAAAAGGCTCAGTTTATGATGTTTTACAGAGGTTTTCTCTGGTCAAATAGATAAATGGTATAATAAAAAAAAGCTTGAGAGGTGATTTATGAATAAGGAAAAATTAAAGGCTTTGGAAATAGCCATATCCCAGATTGAAAAAAATTTCGGAAAGGGCGCAATAATGCGTCTTGGAACTAAAGCTCAGGCAGAAGGAATAAGCGTAATTCCTACAGGTTCAATATCTCTTGATATAGCAACAGGTGTTGGTGGATATCCGAGAGGAAGAGTTATAGAGATTTTTGGACCTGAATCCTCTGGTAAAACAACTCTCGCACTTCATGCAATTGCAGAGGCTCAAAGGCTTGGTGGAGTTGCTGCCTTTATAGATGCTGAGCATGCCCTTGATGTTAATTATGCTTCAAAGTTAGGTGTTGATATTGAAAATTTACTTATAAGTCAGCCTGACACAGGAGAGCAAGCATTAGAGGTAACAGAAACCCTTGTCCGTAGCGGAGCTGTTGATATTATTGTTATTGATTCAGTTGCTGCTTTGGTACCAAAGGCAGAAATTGAAGGTGAAATGGGAGACAGTCTTCCAGGGCTTCAGGCAAGGCTAATGAGTCAGGCTTTAAGAAAGCTTACAGCAGCTATATCAAAGTCCCAGACAGTTGTTATTTTTATAAATCAGTTAAGGCAGAAAATCGGAGTTATGTTTGGAAATCCTGAAACAACACCAGGAGGTACAGCATTAAAATTTTATGCCTCAATGAGACTTGACATAAGAAAAACAGACACCTTAAAGGAAGGTCAGGATACAACAGGTGGAAGAGTTAGGGTTAAAATTGTAAAAAACAAAGTTGCTCCACCATTTAAACAGGCTGAGTTTGACATTTATTTCAATGAGGGAATATCAAAGACAGGAGAAATTCTTGACCTCGCAGTAGAAAAGGGAATTATTGAGAAATCAGGTGCATGGTACAATTACAACGGAACAAGAATTGCACAGGGAAGGGAGAATGCTAAGGAGTATTTAAAGGCACATCCTGAGGTTTTTAATGAAATATATCCCAAAGTTCTTGATGCATATGGATTAAAACAGCAAAAGGTTTCTGAAGGTGAGAACAAAACAGAATGAAGCATTAAGAACTGCTTTGAGATTAATTACAAGGAGAGATAGAACAGAGTCAGAAATGCGCGATAGACTTCAAAAAAAAGGTTTTTCTGAAAAAGATATAAATGAAACAATTCAATATTTGAAGCAGAAAGGCTTTATAGATGATTCAAAATTTATTAAAAGCGCAGAAAAGATTGCTGAAGACAGATTTTTGGGTGAGATGGGATTGAGAAATTATTTGAGTAAAAAGGGAATTGACAGAGAATTACTTATCAATCTTCCTCAGTTAGATGAATTTTCAATAGCAAAAAGGCTTCTTGAAAGGAAAAAACATTTTTTAAAAGATTCTGCACCTGATAAAAAAAAAGCAAAGATAGCGGGATTTCTTCTCAGAAGAGGATTTTCATGGGATACTGTAAATAAATGCTTAAAGGAGGTTTTAAAATGAGAGTTTTAATTGCTTTATTTACTGCATTGTTTATTTTTGGATGTGCCTCTCAGGGTGTTAGATACACCTATGATGAAATTAAAAACTATCCACCAGATATTCAGGAAAGAATTGCAAAGGGAGAAATTGCACTTGGTATGACAAAGGAGCAGGTAAGGCTTGCCTGGGGTAATCCTTCTTCAACAAGGATTCTTACTCCTGAAAAAGGAAAACAGAGAGAGGAATGGGTTTATTCCTCATCTTTTGGACTTTTGAAGTCGAGGCTTATTTTTGTTGATGGCAAACTAACATACATAATAAGCAATGAACAGAGAATTGTTGGTGAGGAATAATTAATGCAGAGTTCTGAAATAAGGAATCTCTTTCTTGAATACTTTATCTCAAAGGGACACGAACTTGTAAAAAGTTCTCCTCTAATTCCTAAGGATGACCCGTCTTTATTATTTACAAATGCTGGAATGGTTCAGTTTAAAAGGGTTTTTCTCGGTGATGAGCAAAGACCTTGCAGCAGAGCCACAACCTGTCAGAAATGCATGCGTGCAGGTGGAAAACACAGTGACCTTGAAAATGTTGGTTTTACTGCAAGGCATCACACATTTTTTGAAATGCTTGGAAACTTTTCTTTTGGCGATTACTTTAAGAAAGAGGCAATCTTTTTTGCATGGGAGCTTTTAACAGAGTATTTTAAACTTCCAAAGGAAAAACTATGGGTTTCCATATATAAGGATGATGATGAAGCTGCTCATATCTGGGAAAAAGAAGTTGGAGTTCCAATAGAGAGAATAGTTCGTCTTGGTGAAAAGGATAACTTCTGGCAGATGGGTGATACAGGTCCCTGTGGACCCTGTTCGGAAATAATAATTGATCAGGGAGAGGATTTTGGATGCGGTAAACCAGGCTGCTCTGTTGGTTGTGATTGTGATAGATTTCTGGAACTGTGGAATCTTGTCTTTATGCAGTACAACAGAGATGAAGAAGGCAAATTAACTCCCCTTCCAAAGCCAAGTATTGATACAGGAATGGGGCTTGAGAGAATTACAGCAGTGCTTCAGGGAAAAAGAACAAATTTTGATACAGACCTTTTTGAACCAATAATTTCGCAGATTTGCTCTGTTTTGAATGTAAGCTACGGTAAAGAAAGAAAAACCGATATTGCAATAAAAGTTATTGCAGACCATATTAGAGCATCTACATTTTTAGTGGCTGAAGGACTAATTCCATCTAATGAAGGAAGAGGCTATGTTTTAAGAAGAATTATAAGAAGAGCCTGCAGATACATTAAGCTCCTTCAGCATGACAGTGTTGCTTTTTATAGATTTGTTGAACCAGTTGTTTCAACTCTTGGAACAGTTTATCCTGAGATTGTCTCGGAGAGAAAACGAATTGAAAAGGTTATAAAAATAGAAGAAGAGAGATTTTTAAAAAGCCTTGAGAGGGCACAGCAGATTTTTGATGAAATTCTTGAAAATCTTAGAAAAACCGGCTCAAATATAATTCCCGGAGAGGAGATTTTCAGGCTTTATGATACCTTTGGTTTGCCCTTTGATTTAATAAAGGAAATGGTTCAAGAATTAGATTTAGAGATTGATGAAATAGGTTTTCATCGGGAATTAAATAAACAAAGGGAGCGTGCCAAGGCAGCTGCAAAAGCTCAGGAATTAGGAATTGGTGAGGCATATAAGGATTTGAGGCTTAAAGCTGAGGGCTTAAGATTCGTAGGTTATACTGATTATGAAGTAGAGACAAAAATATATGCTATTGTCAAAAATGGTGAAATTGTAAAAACACTTGATTCTGGTGAAGAAGGAGAAGTATTTCTTTATGAAACTCCCTTTTATGCAGAGTCAGGTGGTCAGGTTGGTGATACAGGAGTAATAATTTCTAATACTTGTAAGGCTCATGTTTTTGATACAAAAAAAATAGCAGGACTTCACTGCCATAAAGTCAGGGTAATTGAAGGTAGGTTAAAAGAAGGTGACAGAGTTTTTGCAAAGATTGATATAGAAAGAAGAAAGGCAATTGCAAGGAATCATACCGCTACCCATCTTCTTCATAGTGCTTTAAGAGCTGTAGTTGGTGAACATGTAAAACAGGCAGGAAGTCTTGTTGAACCAGAAAGACTTCGCTTTGATTTTACTCATTTTGAGGCAGTGACTGATGAGGAATTAAGAGAAATTGAAAGAATTGTTAATGAAAAAATACTTGAAAATCTTCCTGTCAAAACAGAGATAAAATCCCTTGATGAAGCGTTAAATGAGGGAGTTATAGCCCTTTTTGAGGATAAATATGAAGAAACAGTAAGAGTTGTTAAAATTCTTGGATTTAGCAAAGAGCTATGCGGTGGCACTCACTGTAGCCATACAGGTGAAATAGGAAGTTTTTACATCATTTCTGAAGGCTCTGTTGCATCAGGTATCAGAAGAATAGAGGCTATTACAGGAATGGAAGCATTTAAATATTCAAACATCAACAGAGATAAACTTAAAGTCATTTCATCAATGCTTAAATCAGCAGAGCCTGTTAATACTGTTGAGAGACTTATCGCAGAACTTAAAGAAAAACAGCAGGAAATGGAGAATCTTAAAAATAAGCTGATATTACAGAATATTGACGAGATTTTAAAACAGGCAAGAGACATAAATGGAATAAAGGCACTGGCAGTTAAGCTTGAAGGAGTTGATGCAAAGAGTCTTAGAACTCTTTCAGATAAGCTTAGAGAAAAACTTTATCCTGCAGTGATATTACTTGCTTCAAAAGTAGATGGGCAGGGAATCCTCATTCTCTCTGTTACAAAAGATGCAATTGATAAATACGATGCAGGCAAGCTTTTAAAGAATATAACTCAAACAATAGGTGGCAAAGGTGGAGGAAGAGCGGATATGGCACAGGGTGGCTGTTCAAATGGTGAGTCTGTTGATAGGGCAGTCAAAATATTTTATGACCTGGTTGCAAAGCAATCATAAAGGGGGAGAAAATGGCAATACAGGATTTATTTAAAGATATGATTTTTGCATGTCTTGGAATGCAGGAATTAATGAGGGAGTTTCTCAATGACATTGTAAAAAGAGGAAAGATGAGTGAGTCAGAAGCAGCCAAAATGATAAATGAGTTTATGAAAAAATCTGAAGATGCCAAAGAACATTTTAAGGATAACTTAAAAGAATTAATTCAGAAAACCCTTAAGGAGATGAGTATTTCAACAAAGGATGATATTGAAGAATTAAAATCTGCTATTAATGAACTGAAATTAAGGGTTGATAAAATAGAAGAAAAAACAGGCTTTAAAGAAAATATGTGAAAATTTTATAAATGGATATTTTTAAAATTAAAAGAACCTATCTTTCTGCAAAAAGATTTCAGGAAATAATAAATGTTTTTATTAAGCACGGATTTGGCCAGATAATTGACCAGATTCATCTTGGAAGATACATAAAATTCAAAAAAAGAATCCGCAGTTTTGGACGATGGCCCTCTCTAAAAGGTCCTACTGTTGCAGAAAGGCTGAGGAGGGCTTTTGAGGAACTGGGTCCAACTTTTATAAAATTTGGACAGCTTCTTTCATCCAGACCTGACCTTGTTACTTCAGATTATGCCAAAGAGTTTAAGAAACTTCAGGATAAGGTTCCAGCTTTTTCAATAGAACAGGTTTACGAGATAGTAGAGCAGGAATTTGGTTGTTCTGTAGATAAAATTTTTAGCAGGCTTAATCCTGTGCCTTTAGGTTCAGCATCAATTGCTCAGGTGCATGAAGCTACTCTGCTTGATGGAAGCGAAGTTATTGTTAAAATTCAAAGACCACAGATAAAAGACCAGATTCATCTTGATATAACAATCCTTAAAACTCTGGCGAAATTAGTTGAAAAATACATTCCAGAAAGCAAACTATTTGACCCTCAAGGCATAGTTGAAGAATTTTCAAGGTCTATAAACAATGAGCTTGATTTTAAAAGAGAAGCGAAAAATGCTATGATTTTCAGAGAAAACTTTAAAGAAGACAGTAGAGTTTTAATCCCCTATGTTTACAAGGAATATTTATCAGAAAAAATATTAGTTATGGAAAAAGTTGAGGGAGTAAGGATTGATTACAAGGAGTCTTTAAAGAATAAAGGAATTGATTTAAGAGCCACTTTAAATAATTTAATTGATATATACTTCAAGCAAATATTTGAGCATGGCTTTTTTCATGGAGACCCTCATCCTGGTAATATTTTAATCACAAATGACTCCCGTATTGCCTTTGTTGATTTCGGGATTGTAGGGAAAATTGATGAAGAATTTAAAGAATCTTTTGCAAATATAGCTCTTGCAATAATAAATCAAGATGTAGAGCAGTTAATAAATGAATATTTAAAGCTTGGCATAATTCCTGATGAAATAGACATGGAAAAGCTTAAAAAACAGCTAAAAAAAGAGATTGAAGAAATTCTTTATCCGATTTATACATATAAAATTGAAGAAATTCAAATTTCAGAGTTTATTGAATCAATAATGAGAGTAGCCTTAAAACATAAATTAAAATTTCTTCCTGAGCTTATTCTTATTGACAAAGTTCTTGTTATGCTTGAAGGTTTAACAAGGGAATTGTGTCCTGATATTGTAATAATTGACTTTCTCAAGCCATATGCAAAAAAAGTTGCGGGAGAAAGACTGCATCCGGGTTATTATATAAACAAAACTTTCAAAGTTTTTAAAGAATTTCGTGATGCTATGGAAAATATACCTTTACAATTAAAAACTCTTTTAAAAAAAGCTGTAAAGGATGAGATAACTTTAAAAATGTCCCTTATTAATCTACCAGAATTCCTAAAAGATATTGACAGAGCAAGCAATAAAATTTCCTTTAGCCTGATCGTGAGTGCAATGATACTAAGTTCAGCTATAATGAATGCCAGTCAGTTAAAACCTTTAGTTTATGGAGTATCTTTATTTGGAGTTATTACAGGTGTAGTGGCATTTTTTCTTGGTATATGGTTGATAATTTCAATAATAAGATCTGGTAAGCTTTAAGATTGAAAATAAATATGACTGTTTGCTATTATTTAATATGTTATTTATTAATATTATTTTCATTTTTGTTTTTGCAATCACATCTGCATGGGCAGACAAGATATGTGTTCAAGAATTGGACGGTCAAAAGGTCTATACAAATCTCTGTGGCAAAGACAGTAAAAAAATAATTATAAAAAAAGAGTCCAAAAAAAAGTTAACACCTTCTTTTATTGATTCATCCTATTCTCGTGAAGAACTTGAAAAAATAGTTAATGAAAAATCTGCACAATATGGTGTTGACGCAAAACTTATAAAAGAAATTATAAAGGAAGAGTCTAACTGGAACATTAATGCTGTTTCTCCGAAAGGAGCAATGGGAATAATGCAACTTATGCCTTCAACTGCTTTACTTATGGGAGTTACAAATCCTTTTGACCCAATTGCAAATATAGATGGTGGAATAAGATATATGAAGTATCTTCTTGAAAGATTTAGTGGAAATATAACACTTGCTTTAGCTTCCTATAATGCAGGACCAAATCTTGTTGAATCACTGGGAAGAGTTCCAAATATTTCTGAAACACAAAACTATGTAAAAAGAATTACTATGAGATATTCAGGCATGATGCCTGAAAGGACAGGAAGCTCTGTAACTTCAAGAAAATCTTCTCCTATAAAGGCAGTTATTCTATCTGATGGAACTGTTTTATACACTAACAGGATGGATATGTATATATGGTCAACGAAACAGTAGAAGAGATTTTTAAGTTAAAAAAACAGAAAAACGCGATATTACTTGCCCATAATTATCAGCTACCAGAAATTCAAGATATAGCTGACTTTATAGGAGATTCTCTTGAGTTAAGCAGACAGGCAAGAGATGCAAAATGTGATGTTATAGTTTTTTGTGGAGTTAATTTTATGGCTGAAACTGCATCAATTCTAAATCCTGACAAAACAGTCCTTCTTCCAGAAATTGACGCAGGATGTCCAATGGCAGATGATGTAGATGTTTATAAACTTAAAGAGTTGATAAAACAGTATCCTGACGCAGCAGTTGTAAGTTATGTAAATACAACAGCAGAGGTTAAAGCTTTAAGCTATGCCTGTTGCACTTCAGCAAATGCTCCTGAAGTAGTAAGAGCAGTGCCTCATAAAAAGATTATCTTTGTCCCTGACAAAAATCTTGCAGACTGGGCAAAAAGAAATGTTCCAGAAAAAATAATAATTCCATGGGATGGTTATTGTCCTGTGCATCACATGATAAGAAAAGAAGATGTTATAAGGGCAAAGGAAATGCATCCTGAAGCTATTTTTATTGCTCATCCTGAATGTCGTCCTGAAGTTATAGATTATGCCCAACATGTTGCCTCAACATCTGGAATGATTCGTTTTGCTAAAAATTCGCAGGCTAAAGAGTTTATAATAGGCACAGAAACAGGGCTTATTTACAGACTGAAAAAAGAAAATCCTGATAAAATATTTTATCCTCTAAAAAAGTCAATGATTTGTCCAAATATGAAGATTACAACACTTGATAGCGTGTTAAAAGCATTAAAAGAAAATAAATATATAGTAAAAGTGCCTGAAGAAATAAGAATTAAGGCTAAAGAAGCAGTTGATAGAATGTTTAATCTTCTGAAATAACCATTTTTGAATGAAACTTTATGATGTAATCACTAAAAAAATTAGAAAATTTAAAGCTATTCCCTTTGATGAATTTATGGAAATTACTCTTTATCACCCTGAGTTCGGTTACTACAAAAGAAAAGATATAAAAATTGGCAGAGAGGGAGATTTTTTCACTGCATCCCATCTTGGTTCGGTTTTTGGATTTCTCTTAAGCAGACAGATAGAAATTTTTTATAAGAAATTAAATTTTTCTGGAGATTTTACAGTAACTGAAATAGGTCCTGGAATGGGCTATCTTGCTAAGGATATTCTTGATACATTAAAAGAAAGTAATTTTTTAGGTAATTTGAAATACAATCTTGTTGAAATAAATGATTCTCTTGTTGATATACAGAAAGAAAGACTTTATGAGTATCGGGATATTACTTACTGGTATAATTCAGTGAATCAACTAAATCCATTTAATGGGGTTATTATTTGCAATGAAATTTTTGATGCTTTTCCAGTAAGAGTTTTTGAAATAAGGAACAAACCCATGGAAGTCTATGTTACCTTAAATGAAAAAGGAGAAATTGTAGAAGAACTTAAAGAATGCAGACCAGAAACATTAAGATATATTGAGGAATTCTGCCCATCTGTATTAAATTTAGAAGGATATCGCTCTGAAATAAACCTTTCTATGAAAAGTTTTATTAAAAGTTTGAGCAGAATACTAAAAAAGGGCTTTATTTTAATATTTGATTATGGCTATAAATCAGAAGAATATTATCATCCTTCCAGAAATAGGGGAACACTTCTTTGCTATTATAAACACAATGTTCATGATAATCCTTACATAAATATCGGACAGCAGGATATTACCGCTCATGTAAACTTTTCAGCAATTGAAAAATGGGCTAAAGAAGAAGGCTTTATTATTGAAACATATGACTCTCAGAGTAAATATCTTTTATCTCTTTGTGATGAGAAACTTCTTGAAAGAATAAATGAGAAAAATTTAATACAGCAGTTTAAAAGGCTTGTGCTTCCGCATGGCATGGGAGAAACTCACAGAGTAATGCTCCTCAAAAAGTACCTAAAATGCCGATAGAAATCTCTTTTCGGGTGATTTTGTGATTCCTTAGCTTCCCCTTCGCAGACCCTTCGCATAAGCTCAGGGCTTCGGCTCAGGGCTTCGGCTCAGGACAGCGTCTGCGCATTTTTTTCTGTCATTCTGACCCGGAGCTTAAGCGAAGGGGAAGAATCTCCAAAGGAGACCCTTCGGCTTACGCCTCAGGGTGACAAGTAAAAAAAGGGTGACAAAAAGGGTCATTCTGACCCTCTTTTTTTTCTGTCATTCTGACCTTTTTTTCTGTCATTCTGAGCGATAGCGAAGAATCTCATCCTTTTCACCAAAAAGGTTTTTTAATTAGAGATTCCCCGGGGGATTTACCCCCTTCGGAATGACGGGATAAGAGAAAAACCTCCTTTTTCTAATTGTAATTTCAAGGTTTGATTTTTTATTGTTGAATTGAATATTATAATAACTTTATGATAATTTTCCCTTTAATAAATATTGCTTGAGGATATGAATAGAATTCTTTTTTATATAATTTCTATTTTCTTTATCTTTCTGAACTTCACAGTTTCCTTTGCAGGAACATTCAGTATTTCCAAAAATTCCGAAATTGTAGGAAGTTTAAAGACTTATTTTGTGAAAAATAAGGAATCTTTAATAGAAATAGCACGATACAATGATCTTGGATACAACGAGATAATGGATGCTAATCCTAACCTTGACCCTTTTGTACCAGGAGATGGCAGTAAAGTTATTATTCCAACTTTCTGGATTCTTCCTGATAGACCAGCTAATTTTCAAGGTATTATTATTAATCTTTCTGAGATGAGACTTTACTATTTCTACAAAAAGAATAAAGAACAAATGGTTACAACTTTTCCCATAGGTATTGGTGATGAAGGGGTTGAAACACCTGTTGGAAGATTTAAAATATCTCACAAGATTGTTAATCCACCATGGTATGTACCTGAGTCAATAAGAAAGGAAAGACCAGAACTTCCTGCAGTTGTGCCTCCAGGACCAGAAAATCCTCTTGGAACACATGCAATGAGACTTTCAGGTTTAAGCTATCTTATTCATGGAACAAATAGACCCTGGGCTGTTGGCAGAAAAGTAACTCATGGTTGTATAAGGCTTTATCCTGAGGATATACCAAAGCTTTTTGAAATGGTTCCTATAGGCACAGAAGTGCTCATTGTACATCAGCCAGTAAAAGTAGCAAAATTTGGTGATGACATATATATAGAAGTTCACAGAGATGATAGCCTTGCTGATTTTGATTACATGCAGAGTGTAACTGAACAGCTTGCTAAAAGAGGACTTCTTAAGTATGTTGATACATTTAAGCTTTATTTTGTGATTAAACAAAAAAATGGTATTCCAACATCTGTTAGGGCAAAAAATAACGAGCCACAAATCCTTAATCAGGATATGTGGCTCTGAAATAAATACTTAATTTTAATTACTTCTTCTGATGAAGTTCAAAGGCTTTACTACATTTTTCAGCAGCAGCCTCTGCTCTCTTCGCAGCATCTTCTGCTCTTTGTGCAGCAGCATCAGCCTTTTGTGCAGCAGCATCAGCCTTTGCACAACATTCATCTATTTTTTTCTCAAGACTGCTGCATTTAGATTCAAGGCTGTTAACCTTATTTTCAAGCTTGCCTATTCTGTCAACAAGAGGGTCAATTTCCTGCTTTACATAATCTTTTGAAGCGCATCCAAAAGCAAATGTAAACATTACCGCAATAGCCAAGACTAAAAATTTTTTCATCACTTCTCACCTCCTTTCTTTAAAAAGAGTTAATTTATTAAACTATACAACAAAATGAATAAAATTGCAATAATTATTTTTTTAGATATCCTTCTATTAGGATATCTTGATTAATTTTTTTTATTTTTAAATCTTTTACCATAAAGGCTTCATCAATTTTTTTGTATATTTTCCCTCCTACGCAAGGATAGGAATTAATGCCTCCTATTATTTTGGGAGCAATAAATATCAATATTTTATCAACTATACCGCTAAATAAAGCATAAGAGTTTAAAGATGAACCACCTTCAATCATAAGAGAAGTTATTTCTTCCTTTCCTAGTTCTTGCATAAGCCATTTAAGTTCAAGTTTATCAGTAGAAAATTTGATTAACTTTATTCCTTTTTGTTCTAATTCTTTAGCCTTTTTACTATCTGATAATTTTTCATGTATTACTGCAATTGTTTCTGGTGGAGGATTATAGACATGATAATTTAAAGGAATTTTAAGTTCAGGGTCTATAATTACTCTCAATGGATTTCTACCCATTTTTATCCTTGATGTAAATTGTGGGTTATCTTTTAAAACCGTTCCGTATGCAGAAAGCAAAGCATCAACTCTTGACCTCAAGACATGAACGAATTTTCTTGAACTTTCTGATGTAATCCATTTTGATTCACCTTCAGGGGTTGCTATTTTACCATCAAGGGTCATGGCTATTTTTAAAATTACAAAAGGCATTTTTGTAGTAATATATTTAATATAAAACTCATTCAACTTTTTTGCTTTTTCTTCAAGAATTCCTTCTATGACTTCAATTCCATGAGACCTCAGGATTTCAATCCCTTTACCTGAGACTTTTGGATTGGGGTCTCTCATTCCGATCACTACCCTTTTAATACCAGCCTTTATAATTGCATCAGTACATGGAGGAGTTCTTTTGTCCCTGTGACAGCACGGTTCAAGGTTTACATAGAGAGTTGCTCCTTGGAGAGGTTCTTTCGCTTTCATTATAGCTTCAGCTTCAGCATGAGGAAAGCCAGCTTTTTTATGATATCCTTTTGAAATTATTTTACCGTTTTTTACAATAATAGCTCCAACCATAGGATTAGGAGATGTTTGCCAGTTTGCTTTTTTCGCAAGGAGAAGCGTTTTATTCATTAATATTTCATGAGAAGCCATAATATATCTTAAAAAATTTTAATAAAAAAAGGTATAATTTATAAACTCATGATAAAAATATCAATTGATAAAGCAAAAGCTGGTATGAAGATTACTAAAGATGTGGTCAATGAGGCAGGGATGGTTGTAGTTCCTGCTGGAAGAGAACTTACAGATTCTCTTATTGATAAGCTTTCAATGATGAATGTGGAGTTTATATATGTAGAAGGACAAAAAGATTTACCGCCTAAGGAAGAAGTTTTTGCAGGAATAGAAAAAAGATTTATGAAAGCAAAAGACGCTCCTACATTGTTGATAAAAAAGATACTTGAATCGCATATAGAGGAACTATACAAATGAATGTTCAGGAAGTTCTTGCAAGAATTGATAAAATTGAGAATTTACCAACAATCCCTCCAATTTTAAGAAAAATACTAACTGTTATTGAAGACCCGAGAGTTTCACTTCAAAAAATAACTGATTTTGTTTCTTCTGACCCGATTTTGACAGCAAGAATTCTTAAGATGGTAAATTCTCCTGTATATGGTTTCCCCGGAAGGATTTCTTCCGTAAATCATGCGATGGTTATTCTTGGGCTTAATGCAGTAAAAGGCCTACTTTTAGGCGTTTCGGTTTTTGATATTATGAAAAAAAGTATGGTGGGATTATGGGAACATTCTTTGAGTTCAGCTATATTTGCAAGAATCATATCAAACAAAAAAGAATTGCCTTCTCCCGAAGAGATTTCTATTGGCGGACTTTTGCATGATATAGGAAAGGTTATTATGATAATTGCATTTAAAGAGGAGTATTCAGAAATTTTAGATTCTGTGTCACAAAAAGAGGCGTATCTTTTTGAAATTGAAAGGGAAACTTTTGGAATTACCCATGCTGAAATAGGAGGCATAGTTGCCAAGAAGTGGAATTTCCCTTTGAAACTTGTTGAACCAATAATGTATCATCACAGACCACAACTAAGTGAAAAATTTCAGATGGAAACCGCTATTGTTCATTTTTCTAATATCCTCGCCCTTGCAAGGGGTATAGGTTATTCAGGAGAAGAATATGTTCCATCAATCCATAATTTTGCCTGGGAACTTTTAAAACTGAAGGCGGAGGATATTCAGGAGATTTTTAAAGAAGCAGAAGAGCCTATAAGTGATTCAGGCGAAGTTTTTCTCTCAGATGAATAAAAAAATAATTGTAATAACAAAAGATTATGAAGCCAGAAAATTAATAAAAAAAACATTTTTTAATTATAAATTTGAGATTTATTTTTTTGATACCATAAGAGAATCCCTTGATATAATATATACTGAAATGCCAGACCTCGTTATTGTTGATACTTTATCAGACTCTAATGTTTCAATATCAATTATTAATGAACTGAAAAAAGACCCTATATTTGTTTCAATGAATGTTATAACGATTACCCCTTCTGATTTTTATATTGAAAGCTGGGAAGATTTTCTTGTTGATGACTATATAAGAGTTGATAATTTATCAAAAGATATAGCAATGAGGACAATTCTTTCTTTTGAAAGGATTGAAAGAGTTGTAGCAACAAGCCCTTTAACAAAACTTCCAGGTAATCTTGTTATTCAGCGTGAGATTCAGAGAAGAATAGAACATGGAGATATATTTGCCCTTGCATATGCTGACATTGATTATTTTAAACCATTTAATGATAGATATGGTTTTTCAAGAGGAGATGATGTTATAAAAATGCTTGGAAGAATTATTCTTAATATTGTCAGGGAGGAGCAGCCTTCAGGCAGTTTTGTGGGGCATATAGGTGGTGATGACTTTGTATATATAATGTCTCCAGATCAGATAGAAGATGCTACAAAAAAAATTGTTGAATATTTTAATATTCTTATAAAAAACTTCTATGATGAAGAAGACCTAAAAAAAGGTTATATAGACTCTATAAATAGAGAAGGTGAAAAACATACATATCCACTAATGTCAGTTTCAATTGGAATAACATCTAATAGATACAGAAGGTTTAAACACTTCAGTGAAATGGCTGAAGCTGCTTCTGCCATGAAAGCTATTGCAAAAAAGCAAAAAGAACTACGGTATGCAATTGACAGAAGAAGAGATGTCATTTAGTCCAGAAGTGAAAGTATTTCGTTTGTTTTATTTTCAAGATTTATGAATTCTTTTTTTGTATCCTCCAGTTCTTTTTTTGTTTTATAAAATTCATCTGCAATATAAATGCATGTCAGAATAGCTGCCCGTAAAGGTGTTATGGAAGTGTTCTGTTCATAAACTTTTCTCAAAATTTCATCTACATAGGAAGCCAACTTCTGAACATACTCAGGAGGCTCATCCGCCTTAATTGTATATTTCTGCCCCAGTATATAGACTTCTGTTTTATGCATTTGTTTCTAAATCAAGTTCTTTAAGTAGTTCTTCTATTTGCTTTTTAATTAATTCTTTTTCAGAAATAAGCTTTTCAATCTCTTGATTTTTTGTTTTTAAAGTCTCTTCTAAATATTCAACTTTTTTTTGCAGTTCTTCTTTTTCCTTCTTGAGGATTTTAATTTTTTCAAGAGCTGACATAATTTTTTCTTCAATCATTTTAATCTCCTCCTTTATACTTTATTATTTTTGCCAGTCTTTCCTGATTGAACTCATTACTTGTCCTGAGATACTCTGCGTAAGAAGTAAGAACTTTTTGTACATATTTTTTTGTTTCATAGTAAGGTATATCCTCCATGAACTCATCAATTTCATTATAATTATAGTTTGAAATCCAATCTCTTACAGCTTTTTCTCCTGCATTGTATGCTGCTATAGCTAATGTTATGCTTCCAAATTCATCAATAAGCTCTTTTAGATAAGCTGTTCCAATCATGATATTTTTTTCAGGATTAAATATATCATTTTCTGTCAGATAAGCACTACCAATTTTTCTGCTTACTCGTTTTGCAGTCTCAGGCATTAACTGCATGAGTCCAAAAGCACCCGCAGGAGAAATAGCCTGTCTATCAAATCTTGATTCTTCTCTGATTATTGCAAAAATCAAAAAAGGGTCAACCCTGAATTTTTTTGCAGCCTCAAATACTAAATCTTTATATGCATATGGGTAAAAAAGTTCCTTATAATTATAACCATTGGGAATTTTTGATATAAGTCTTACAGAAGTAGGATAATCACCAAGATAATAAAGAAGCTGGCAATAAAAGGGTATTTTTTCCTGTTCTTTATTTTCAGTAATCAGGTATTTTATTTCTTTAAGTGCTTCTTCTCTAAATCCTGCTTTGATAAGGATATCAATTCTTGGAGGTAAATTTAGGGGCTTAGATGCAAGATTTTCGTGATTCAACTCAGGAAAATGATTCACATTAGCTCCTTCGGCTTTGCTTCGGGAAAATGCTTCGCTTTTTTGTGATATTTTACCCTTTGCAAAAAAAAGATATGAATATATATCTCCAGGTATAAATGAAACAGTAAGCTCTTTAACCGGTAAGAGTTCTTTTTTTTCTTTTATTTTCTCTATCCAGTAAAGATATTTAAGTTTTCCGTAAGATGAATAAAGCTCGGAAAGGGTTTTTTTGGCTAATTCGTAACTACCTGATAAATAATAATTCCAGGCAATAAGCCACAATGCATCTTCTTTTGATGAAGGATATTGTGATATAGCCATCTGGAGAATTTTTAACGCTCCTTCAGTGTCTCCTGCTCTTCTTTTTATATTTGCATAATTAATTAAAACATCCGCAATTCTTGGGTCATTAATTTTAATGAGATTTTTAAGTTCTTTCTCAAAGGGCTCAAAATCTTTTGCTCTTATGAGTGCTCTGGCACGCCAGTATTCTTCATGAGCTTCCTTGAATACTTCAGAAGATTCTTTATATTTTTTCTGCATGAATAAAGAGTACCCAAGAGAAGATAAAATTTCTTTTTTCTGAGAGCCTGAACAATTTTTTAATGCTTCTCTTAAATATTTTTCTGCTTTTTTAAATTGATAAGCATTGTTTAAGTTTTTTGCCTTTTTTATAATCTCATATACAGTTATATCGTTAGCAGAAAGTTCCTTTTCTGCTTCATAAGAAAGCGGAGAGGCAGAGATAAAAATTTCTTTAAAAAGTTTTTTGGCTCTTACAATATCGCCATGATTTTTGAGATAGGATGCGTATTCATACTTTATGCTCAGGTCTTCTGGATAATCTATGATAAAAGAATCATAGAGGGCTTTAAGTGCCTGTTCATTAATCTTCTTTGTTAGTTCAATTTTTTCTTTTCTGACCTCTCTGGTTAAAGGAGATTTTGAATAGTTTTTTCTGATATTTTCTAAATCTTTTAAGGCTTCTTCATATTTCTGTGTCTCTTTATAGGCTTTAGCCCTCCAGAATAAAATATAATCACCTATTTCTTTATATTCTGCAAGTGCCTTATTTAAAAGTAACAGGGCATCGTCAAATTTTCTTGCATTTAAAGCTTTTTTGCCTTCAATAAGATAAACTAAAGAGTCAGGTTGGGATAGAATTGAAGAAGGAATAAAAATAAATAAAATAAAAATAATGGATAAAAAAAACAGCTTCATATTTTTTGTATCCTTTTAATGTATGAATCAAAATTTAATTTTGTCTCTTTTATAGAGTCTCCCCCGAACTTTTCAATGAAACTTTCAGCAAGAACCCATGCTAATGCAGACTCTGCTATTACACTTGCTGCAGGAACAGCACATATATCAGACCTTTCATATATCGCCTGAACAGGCTTTTTGGTGAGTATATCAACAGATTTAAGAGGTTTCCTGAGTGTAGGTATAGGTTTCATGGTAGCTTTTACAATTATTGGCATTCCATTGGATATACCGCCTTCTATTCCTCCCATGTGATTTGTTTTTCTGTAAAAGAACTTTTTATAAAATATTTTATCCATGACCTGTGAACCATAATTTTTAGCAAATTCAACTCCATCTCCTATCTCAACTGCTTTTATGGCTTGAATACTCATTATAGACATTGCTATTTTAGCATCAAGCTTTCTATCCCAGTGGACATGGCTTCCAAGCCCCACAGGCACTCCAGTAGCAAAAACTATAAACTTTCCACCTACTGAATCACTGTTCTTAATTGCTTTGTTAATAATTTCAATCATTTCATCTTCTAACTCTTTAAAAGGGCATCTTACTGATGATTTTTCAGATTTTTCAAATAAATCTAACAAATCTTTTTCTTTACAAAGGGCTGTCTGAAAATCTTTGTATGCTGAACCAATTTGAAAAACAAAACTTCCGATTTTTATACCAAAATTTTCCAAAAACTGCTTTGCAACAGCACCTACAGCAACTCTCATAGCAGTTTCTCTTGCTGATGCTCTTTCAAGCACATTTCTTATATCATCATGTTGATATTTTATAAAGCCTGATAAATCAGCATGTCCTGGTCTTGGTTTGGTTAAAAATTCGGTGAAATCTTCCACAGGCTCAGAACTCATTGTTTTTTGCCAGTTTTCCCAGTCTTTATTTTTGATAAGTAGGGCAATTGGAGAACCAAGAGTCTTACCAAATCTTACTCCTGACAATATCTCAACTTTATCAGATTCAATTTTCATTCTTCCGCCTCTTCCATAACCACCCTGTCTTCTTTTTAACTCAATATCAATAAATTCGCTTGAAATAGGTACACCTGAAGGAATGCCTTCAATTATACCAATGAGGGCTTTGCCATGAGACTCACCTGAAGTTAAAAATCTTAACATTTTCATATTTTAAAAGATATAAGTAAGTTTTTTCATCTTTAAATTTTTTATAATATTTAAATGAGTGAAGAAAATTTCTCTTTTGATGAATTGACCCCTCTTATGCGTCAGTATTTCAAAATTAAAGAGCAATACAGGGATGTTATACTATTTTTTAGACTTGGTGATTTCTATGAGATGTTCGGTGAAGATGCAAAGATTGCCTCAAGAGTGCTTCAGATAACTCTTACAAGCAGGGATAGAACAAAGGAAAATCCTATACCAATGTGTGGCATTCCTTATTTTTCCGCTGATAGTTATCTGGAGAAACTTCTCAGACAAGGGTATAAAGTAGCTATATGTGAGCAAATTGGTGATCCAAAAACAACAAAGGGAATTGTTGAAAGGCAGGTTGTAAAAGTTTTAACTCCTGGGACTTACCTGCCTGAAGGAGTTAAAGAAAATGTATATATAATGTCAATTTATCCTTCGGGTAAAAGCATTGGAGTTACAATAGCAGATATATCCACTGGAAAGTTTTTTCTTTATGAAAGCGATAAATCTTTGCAGGAAGAAATAGGTCGTTTTGAGCCTAAGGAGATTTTATTGCCATCAAGCTTTAAGTCAAATTTAGAAGTAGCACAAATTCCACATTATAAAACATATATTGATGACTGGAAGTATGATTTTTCCTATGCTTATAAAAGACTTCTTACTCATTTTAAAGTTGCTTCTTTAAAAGCCTTTGGCTGTGAAGGACTTGAAAGAGCAATTTGTTCAGCAGGTGCAATACTCAGTTATCTTGAAGAAACAAAACAGAGTAGTAATTTTGTTGAAATTAAGGTTCTGAATATTTCAGAATTTATGCATCTTGACCCTTCAACAAAGATAAATCTTGAAGTTATGTCAAGTATAGAAGGTTCAAAGGAAGGTTCTCTTCTGTGGGTTCTTGATGAAACTCTTACATCTATGGGGATAAGATATTTGAAGAATGCACTTGCTAATCCCCTGATTAAAAAAAATGAAATACAGAAAAGACTTAACAATGTTGAGATTTTCTATAAAGATTATTATTTGAGGCAGACCATAAGAGACTTGCTGAAAGATTTTCCGGACATAGAGAGAATTGCTTTAAAAATAAGCTCAAAAACTGTTACTCCAAGAGAACTAAAAGCATTAAAGGATGGGCTGAAAAAAGTCCCATTAATAATTAATATTCTCAACAAAACTGAATATCCTGAGATGTTAAATATAGCTAATTCTTTGTATTCTCTTTACGAACTCATTGAAAAGCTTGAGAAAGCACTGGTAGAAAACCCTCCTGCATTAATAAATGAAGGAGGAATATTCAGAAAAGGATATAACAGTGAGATTGATGAGTTAAAAGAACTTGCTACTTCAGCAAAAGATTATATTGTCAAAATTGAAATGGAAGAGAAGAAAAAAACAGGTATTAACTCATTAAAAATAGGTTATAACCGTGTCTTTGGTTATTATATTGAAATAACAAAGCCTAATCTGCATCTTGTGCCTTCTTCTTATATTAGAAAACAGACTCTTGTTAACGCTGAAAGATTTATAACTGAAGAATTAAAGAATTTAGAGGCAAAAATAATAGGAGCAGAAGAAAAGCTTAAAATTCTTGAACAGGAACTTTATTTACAGCTGATTGAAGATATTAATCCCTATGTAGATAAAATTCTTTTTAATGCGGAAACAATAGGTTACATTGATTTTATACTCTCACTTGCTACAGTTGCATCAAAGTATAACTATACCAAGCCAGAGATAACTGAAGATGAAACCATAGAGATAATTGAAGGAAGACATCCTGTTATTGAGAGATTTATTCAGCTTGGCAAGCTTTCTGAACAGAGATTTATCCCAAATGACCTTTTAATAGGGCAGGAAGACCAGAAAATTATAATTATTACTGGACCAAATATGGCAGGCAAATCAACATATATGAGGCAGAATGCTTTAATAGTCCTTATGGCACAAATTGGTTCTTTTGTCCCTGCAAAAAGTGCAAAAATAGGAATTGTTGACAGAATATTCACAAGAATCGGAGCAGGAGATATTCTCTCAAAAGGACAAAGCACTTTTATGGTTGAGATGATAGAGACCGCAAATATTTTAAATAATGCAACATCAAAAAGTCTGATTATTCTTGATGAAATTGGAAGAGGAACAAGCACCTTTGATGGAATGAGCATAGCCTGGGCAACTGTTGAGTATATTGCTGAAAGGATAAAAGCAAGAACATTATTTGCAACCCATTATCATGAATTAACTGAACTTGCTTTTTTGATAGATTGTGTAAAAAACTATACAGTTGTTGTTAAAGAATGGGGTGACGAGATAATTTTTTTAAGGAAAATAGAAAAGGGAGCATCTGACAGAAGTTATGGGATACAGGTTGCAAGGCTTGCAGGACTTCCTAAAGATGTTCTTGAAAGAGCAAAAGAAATACTTTCAAAACTTGAAAAAAGGGAATTTCAGACCATTAGCCTCAGAGCAAAACAGCTTGATATGTTTTTTCAGGGAGACCCTGTTATAGCAGAGCTTGCAAAAATTGATCTTGAATCAATTACACCTCAGAAAGCTTTAAAAAAATTGAAAGAACTAAAGGACATGATAAGAAATGATTAAGGTTGGACTTACAGGAAATTATGGCATGGGTAAAAGCACAGTTGCTGAATTATTCAGGAAGTTAGGTGCTTATGTGATTGATACAGACAAAATTGTTGATGAACTTATGAATGACAGGGATGTTTTGAATGAAATAAAAAAGCTATTTGGAGAAGATTCTATTAAAAGAAATAAAGTAGATAAAAAATTTATAGCGAATGTAGTTTTTGAAAATCCTAACATGAGAATTTATCTTGAAAATATTTTACATCCAAGAGTATTTGAAAGAGTTGATAGGGAGATAAAAAATTTGCCATGTAATGGTGAACCAAAAATTGTCATAATTGAAGCTCCTGTAATTTTTGAAAGAGGATATCAAAACAGATTTGATATAATTATAACTGTTTATACTTCTGACGAGACAGCTGTAAGAAGACTTCTACAAAAAGGAGTATCCGAAGAAGAAGCATTAAGAAGGCTGAAGAGTCAGTTTCCTATTGAGATGAAAAAAAATAGTGCAGATTTTATAATAAATAATTCAGGTTCTGTTGAAGAAACCGAAAAACAGGTAGAAGAAATTTACCACAAACTTATAGCAATGGAGAGAAAATATGCAGGTAATTAAAGGAATTGTTGAGCTTAACTGCCCCAACCCTGTTATTACAATTGGTAATTTTGATGGTGTTCACATAGGTCACCAAAAAATATTTGAATTTGTTAGAAAAAAAGCATCAAGACTTAACGGCACTTCTGTGGTTGTTACATTTGACCCTCATCCTATAAAAGTGCTTTTTAAAGAACATCCTCTTAAACTTATAACAACAATAGATGACAAAATAAAGCTTATTGAAAATTGCGGAATAGACATTGTTATATGCATACCCTTTACTAAGGAATTTGCATCAATTGAGGCAGAAAATTTTGTAAAGGATATACTTGTCAATAAGTTCCATTCCGCATGTATTGTTGTTGGATACGATTATAAATTTGGCAGAGGAAGAAAAGGTGACAGAGACCTTTTGAAAAAACTTGGTAAGTTATATGGATTTGAACTTGTGGTTTTAAGAGCATATAAAAAGGAAGATAAAATTTTAAGTAGTACTGCTGTTAGAAATGCTTTATTTGAGGGCAATATCAGGGAAGCCAATCAGTTTCTTGGAAGAGCCTATCATATTGATGGCAAGGTAATTAAAGGTGCTGGTAGAGGTTCGTCTTTGCTTGGATATCCAACAGCAAATATAATCCCGAGGCAGGAGATAATACCAAAGGAAGGCGTTTACGCAGTTAAGGTGAGTATTCCTTATCTTGGAAATAAAGTTTATAAAGCTGTGGCAAACATCGGCAAGAATCCAACATTTAATAATTTAAATTTAAGTTACGAAGTTCATATTCTTGATTTCAAGGATAATCTTCTTGGTAAATCTTTGAGAATTCATTTTATTGATAGGCTCAGGGATGAAAAGAAGTTCAATTCTGCTGATGAACTCAAAAAAAATATATCAATTGATATAGAAAAAGCAAAAAAAATTTTTAGTAAGAATAGAACAAAACTCTTTGTAAATTTTTAAAAACTGAGGGTTTCTTAATCTCTAATATTTTAACCACAAAGGGTTAAACCTAAATTTAACAATAATTAAAAAAGCTGTTTTTATATTTACTTGAAATTGCCGATAGGAATATCTTTTCGGGTGATTTTGTGAACCCTTCGCAGACCCTTCGCAGACCCTTCGCAGACCCTTCGCAGACCCTTCGCAGACCCTTCGCATAAGCTCAGGGCTTCGGCTCAGGGCTTCGGCTCAGGGCTTTGGCTCAGGGCTTTGGCTCAGGACAGCGCCTGAGCATTTTTTTTCTGTCATTCTGACCCTGAGCTTAAGCGAAGGGGAAGAATCTCCAAAGGAGACCCTTCGGCTTACGCCTCAGGGTGACAGGTAAAAAAAAGGGTGACAAGTAAAAAAAGGGTGACACAAAGTGTCACGAATGACCCTCTTTTTTTCTGTATCAGCTGAGAGGATAAGGTTAATCCTTATCGTGACACAAAGTGTCACGAATGACCCTCTTTTTTTTCTGTCATTCTGAACGGAGCGTCAGCGGAGTGAAGAATCTCATTCTTTTCCGAGTAAGCGATAGCGAAGAATCTCCACCCTTTTCACCAAACAGGTCTTTCAATTAGAAAGTTCCTTCGCTTCTCTCAGGACAGCGCTTCGGAGCATTAAGCCTCTCAGAATGAAGGGATGAGCTCAAGAAAGCTCTTTTCTATCGGCAAATTTAAGATTTAATAAAGACTTGACATTAAGTATTCAAACTGATAAACTTATGCTAAAGATTTGTTCAATTTTTTGTAGTTAGTAATACTTCAATGCTTTATAGCATTGATATTAAAAAAGGAGGCAGACATGCTGAAGAAAGTATTAGTTTTATTAATTATTGTTTCTTTATTTTCCTTTGCATGTAAATCAAAGCCATCAGGACCTAACATGAAAGAAGGAAAATGGGAGATAACGGTTACTATGGAAGCAACAGGTCAAATGCCTTTTAAGATGCCCCCGCAGACTTTTACACAGTGCATAACCAAACAAAATGCCATACCTCAAAAGGCTGAACAAAATCAAGATTGTAAATTTACTAAAAATGAAATGAAGGGCGATACTGTGTTATGGGTAGTTGAATGTAAAACACCCGAAGGACCAGTGGTAAGTGAAGGGACTGTAACTTACAAAGGCACAACTTTTGATGGAGTGGTTAAGATGAAACATTTTGGAATGGATATTACTCAAAATATGAGTGGTAAATGGATTGGGGAGTGTAAATAGAAAGGCGAGGTTTGAAAATGAATATTATTGAAAGGGCAAAAAATATTATATTAAGACCTTCTCAAACATGGGCAGAAATTAAGGATGAACAGATGAGCATAGGAGAAGTATATCTTTCTTATGCTATAATTCTTGCTGCAATACCTGCAATAGGTCAGTTTATTGGTAATGCTTTTATAGGATACTCTGTTATGGGTTTACATTTTAGAATGGGCATTGTTTCAGCACTCGGATACTCCATAGTTAGTTATGTTTTGTCACTTGTAGGGATTTACATTTCGGCATTGATTGCTAATGCATTAGCACCAAGTTTTGGTTCAGAACAAAATCTTACAAATGCAGTTAAAGCAGTTGCATTCTCTATGACTCCCTCATGGATAGCTGGAGTACTGTATATAATCCCACCTCTTTCAATTCTTGCAATTCTGGCAGGTCTTTATGGAATTTATCTTTTCTACTTAGGACTTCCCCTTCTTATGAATACTCCAAAAGATAAGGCTTTAATATATGTAATTATTGTGATAGTTTTAACAATAGTGGTTTACTTCCTGATAGGTGCTATAACATCTGCAATATTCATAGCAGGACCTGTGGGGAGGGGAATAATAGAATAAAAAAGTTAATATAGAGGTTGAGTAGATTATAATTGATACAGACGGGATACCTCTTTATTCTCCATATTAACATGAACCCAAAATAAGAATATCTGCTAATGGTTCACTGCCTTCAAATGCTCCCCGAGGCAAATATACCTGGAGGTATACTATGATTGACAGGATTGCAAATACCAAAGCAGATTATGAGGCAAATTTTGAGGTAAGATAATCAAAAGGAGAACAAATAAATGGCAGGAATAAGAAAGTTTATAGTTTTTATAACTTTATTATTATTTTTCTTCATCCCCTTAGCCTTCGCAGAAAATATTGAAATCAGAATCCTTCATGTAAATGATTTTCACGGTTTTGCAGAAAGCTATAAACCAATTGGCTCTGAAAAATTACTCGGTGGTGTGTCCTACCTTGCAGAGGAAATTAAAAGACTTCGTAGTGAAAAGCCTACAATATTTCTTTCGGCTGGAGACATGATTCAGGGTAATAACTGGGCAAATCTCACTGAGGGAAAATCTGTTATTGAACTCATGAATACAATGGAGTTTGATGCAATGGTAGTTGGTAATCATGAGTTTGATTTCGGGCAGGAAGTTTTAATAAAAAGAGTAAAAGAAGCGAAGTTTCCCATTTTGGGCGCAAATGTTGAAGGACTTGATGTTTTAAAACCTTATGTTATAAAAGAGTTATCGGGCATTAAAATAGCAATCATTGGAATAGTAACAGAAGACACTCCCACATCAACTCATCCAAGTAATGTTACAGGGTTAAATTTTCATCCGATTGAAAGCACTGTGGGAAGATATTTGCAGGAATTAAAAGAAAAGGCTGATATAATAATAGTTCTCTCCCACATAGGGTTCTATGCAGACAGGCTTTTGGCTGAAAAGATAAAAGGAATTGATGTAATAGTTGGTGGACATTCCCATACAAAGATAGAAAAACCTGTATTGATTGGTGAAACAATAATAGTTCAGGCATGGGAGCATGGAAAGGCATTGGGAGTGCTTGACCTCAATGTTGAAAAAGGCAAAATAACAAAATTTGACGGTCATCTTGAAGAAATAAGTCCGGATAAAGGCAGGGAAGATATAACAGTAAAAGCAATTGTTAATAAATACAGCAAAATGGTTAATTCTATTCTTGATGAAAAAATTGGCAATGCTCTCTGTGATTTAGATGGAGAAAATGTAAGAAAGAAAGAGACCAATCTTGGTAACCTTATAGCAGATATAATAAGAGAAACAGCAGGTTCAGATATTACCATAATAAATGGCGGAGGAATAAGAACGGGAATAAAAAAAGGAGAGATTAGGGTAAAGGATGTTTACTCTGTGTTACCCTTTAACAACTATATTGTTGCAATTAGGATGTCAGGGGCAAAGATTAAAGAAGCACTTGAGCACGGAGTATCAGCGGTAGAGGAAAATGCAGGAAGATTCCCTCAGGTATCGGGTATTAGATTTTCTTTTGATTCTAAAGCAAAGGCAGGAAATAGAGTTAAGGAGATATTCATAGGAGATAAACCGCTTGAACCTTATAAAGATTATACCGTGGCAACAAATGATTTTTTAGTTGTAGGAGGGGATGGATATACCGCGTTCGGAGAGACTATAAAGTCTTCAAAGGACTATGCTGTTATAGGTGGAGTAATAAAGGCAGAAAAAATTTTATATTCAGATGCCAGCAGATATTTAAGAGACATTGTTGTTGATTATATAAAAAAGAAGGGCTCAATTGAGCCAAAGGTTGAAGGAAGAATAAGGGAAGTTTCAAAAAAATGAGGGTTTATGTAAATAACAGGCTCGTTGAGCTTTTACCCGGAATGACAGTAAAACACGCTCTGATTAATTCTGGCTTACTTGAAGAGGTTCAAAGGGGTAAGAAGATTTATGATGAGTGGGATAATGAGATAGGCTTGGACGGTGAGTTAAGAGAGGGAGTAAGGATTTTTATTAAAGAGGCAAAGGAAATTAAATTAGAAAAATGTAGGAGGAGAAAAAATGAGTAAATTTTTATTAAAAAATAAACATATTTTTTTTCTTCTAATCTTCATTCTTTTAATTTTTCCTAATTTAAGGGCTCACTGTCTGGACAAAAAGCCTGAGATATTAAAAATAAAAACAAGAGAAGTTTTGCGAATAAAAACTGGGTCAGGTTCTGATAACTTAGGAATTATTTTACCAGATGAAGCAAATCCAGAAGGACCTATGAGTTTTGCATTAGGGAAAGATGGAGAAATTTACATTCTTGACCAGTTAAATTTTAGGATTCAGGTTTTTAAGAACAATAAAAGAATAAAAACTATCCCAATACCAAAGGATAAATCTTTAGATTTTAAGGACTTAGAAGTTACTCCAGAAAATAAAATCGTTTTGGCAGGGGAGTTTTTCAAGGAGGGAAGGGCTGAAAAAACTTACATTTATATGCTTGATTTAGATGGTAAAGTGCTGAATTTGATTAAAACAGAACCCTGTCCTCCTGAAATACATATAGTTGCTGAAGGACAGTATACAGGTATATGGCTTTGTTCTAAGAGGATAGCATCCATTGATGGAAAGGAGACTGACAGGATTCGTGTGCCCGGGAAACTATCAAGTGATAGTAAAAGAATAATTGATGCCAAGATTATAGGAGAAGTATCGGCAGTTTTATATCGTTCAGAAGAAAATTGTCTTTCAAGATGGGAGCCTGAAGTTACAGTCTATTTTAATATGCCAATAGTAAACCTTTTAGGGATATGGGATGACATTAAAGGAAGAATCTATTTGGGAGCATTTCTTGCTGATGAAAAAAGGGGGAGATATTCTAATTTAGTAATTATTTTTTCTTCAGATTTGAGAGAAATAGGGAGAGTTAAACTTATGGTTTCAGGGGAGCCTTATGAAATATGGCGTTCTGTAAAAGTTTCGCCAGAAGGCTCTATATATCAATTATATATAGATAAAAAACAATATGTTGTTATAAAAAAATATGAACCAAATTTAAATGAGTAACTACTTATAATATAAATAACTGAAAAGGAGAGATTAAAATGAAAAAATTATGTGTTTTTTTTATCATTAGTTTCATATTTCTGACAGAGCAAGTATATTCCGAAAGTCTTCTTAAAGATATAAAAAAGGAATCAACAAACATAAAAAAACAACCACCTGAAAGTTTAGAAAAAAAACCTTTGCCTCAAGGGATTCAAGCACAAGAAATTTTTGATTTGCAAATCCCCCCACAGAATGTCAGTTTAATGAAAATGTCGGGTAGTATGTATAGGATTGACCTTGCATATTCTACAGGCAATCCTAATATTAAGATACTGGATAAACCTATTGAATTTTATGTAAAAATTAAAACAATGGTTAGACCTACACATGATGACATAATAAGAGATGAGGAATTAGTAAATAAAAAATTTACTTTAGCTCCAAGGGAGGCTTTTTTTATTGTTACATTTGATTGGCCTCATTATGCAACAGATATTGATGTTTCCATTACAATAAATCCCGATAAAAAAATTTCTGAGACGAATTATGGAAACAATACTTACAGTAATTTTTTCTGGGAATCATCTGGGCAGAATTGTTTCAGACTTCTGGCATGGCCTTACAATAGTGCTCCAGATAATGTGTTTAATTTTCTTCTCATGTATGGTAATATAATGGATAACCGCCCGCAGGTTGTGGTTAAAAATTATGGAACTCTTGACCTTTATGAATTTCAGGTTAAAGAATTGATTAAAAGAGGCATTGTTACCTATATGCCAGGTGGACAGCATGGAGAGCAGGATTTTCTGATAATACCTGTTAGAGCTGCTGTAGGGAAGTGTTCAAAAACGCCTAATTCGATTAGTTATACTGCAAAAACTATTTTTTACGATGGTCCAAGAACATATGAGGGAAATATAAATTGTACTATGGGAGTAGGAGTAGTGACTCTTAACTTAGGATATAAGATACAGAAAGAGAATTTTCTTGAATTTAAACTTGGTAATGGAATGAGCTATAAGGTTTATATAAAATTTCATGACCTCCATTGGAAATTGTAGCCCTTTAAAATCAAGGCTAAAAGTCCTTTAAAAGGAGTATTAATTCTATAAAATAGCATTATAACTATCTCATACATCTCCAGTAATCTTTTAAAAAGCCTTTAAGTTCTTTTACCATAGCTATTGTGTTTTCATATGCGTTGTTATGATTAATTTTTTCAGGGGTTGGTTCTGGTTCATCTATTTCAATATTAATTCCTTCTAATCCGCAAATGAGGGAAAGCCAACCAGGTCCGATTGCTTTTTCATTATATCCTGAAGCTATTATGTCTATAACCCTTTCATTGCATATTTTAGATAGTTCTCCTGTGTAATGCCCTATTTTTCTAAAATCATTTATAGTAAGTCCAAGATAAGTGAGCGAGTCATTCCAGTAAGGGTCTGTCCCTCCGTATCTTATTATTATTTCAGGCTTAAACTCTTCAGTAATTGGAAAAACTATATTTTCAAATATATACTGATAGGAATCCCAGTAAGCCCCTGGTTGCAGAGGACAATTTACTGTAAATCCTTTTCCCTCTCCTTCACCTGTTTGCCAGGTAAAACCAGTCCCCGGATAAATTGTTTTAGGGTCTTGATGAATGTCTATGAAAAGCACTCTGGGGTCATTATAAAAGTATTCCATTGTTCCATTCCCGGCATGAGCATCTGTATCAAGAATCAAAATTTTTTTAAGTGAATGTTTTTCTATTAAATATTTTGCTCCATAGGCTATATCATTATAAACACAGAAACCTTCACCATAAGAAGGTTTTGCATGATGAAGTCCTCCACCAATTGAAATAATTTTTTTATATTTGCCTTCTTGAGATAAATCGCAGGCTCTTTTCATCTGTCCCAAGATAAACCTTGCTGCTTTTTCTATATTCCCTGGATTTTCACCTGGAATGTTATCTATACTCAGGAAATTACTTGAAAGTACTGCAATGTAGTTAATTTCACCTTTATTGGCTAATTCATAAAAATTACTGACATATTCAATGTATTCTTTTGAGCAAATTAAAAATAAATCTTCATCTGTCACAGGTTCAGCATTAAGAATCTGGTAGTCAATGTTCTCACGGAGTTTTTGTTTTAGATAATTGAAGAATATCTTATAACGGATTCCCCTGAAAGGATGTCCAATTCCAAAATCGTATTCACTTACTTCATTAGAATATAGTAAGGTTATTGTCATAGTTTAAAAAATTTTATCTCTTCATCCTCCAGCGGGTGTTCATTTTTCTTTTCCTGTTCTGTAATTTTTCCGTGAAGCCATGTGAGACTGAATTATACAACCATAATGAAGCTTAATTGTATTTGTCAATTTTCAGCTTTCCTTTTCTTATAATATCTTAAAAACAAATAAATAATAAGACCTGCTATAACAACAATTGCGAAATACATAAAGAAAACTTTTGTCCAATATATTTCTGGTTTAGTAAGATGTAAAAGTTCATCCTTCTCATATCCAAGCAAATCTGCCTGTTTTATAGTTACAGGTTTCCCATCTTTCCCAAAAGGATATTCAACAACTTCGGCAAAAAAGAAAGGAGAATTTTTACTGTGGCAGTCTGAACATCCCTTTACACCAAGTGCAGCCTTTGCAGGTGCAACATCGTGGCTGTATTTATATACAGAAGCATAAGGTGAAGCCTCATAATTATACTTTGGAAGAGTTTCCCACTTATTGCCTGAAAAATAAACTCTGTCATTATAAACCCATACAACCTTTTTATTTGTTAAATCAAAGTTTGTATCTTTAAGATATTGTTTTACTGAGTTAATTATTGCATCAATTTCTTCTGGCTTGTTTACTTCAGGAACACCATCTCCATTGTCATCAACTATTTTTGAAAGTTCAGGATATTTTTCAGGGTCTTCGTTATGCAGTTGCCACATTGTAAAAATATCCTTCATAAATGGCTGATTAAGCCCTGGTTTGCCTTCTTCCCAAATTCCTGGCCAGGCACTATGAACCCTGTTGCCCGGATAAATTTTACCTTTATATCTGATTAAAACAGGTCTGAAAGGAGTTGTTGGCTGGTCTTCTTTTGTAAACATTGCAAGCTCACCATAGTGATTCCAGTAATTCATATTCTGGTCATAGAATGTCCATATTTTTTTGGGTGGAGGAGAAATTTTAGGTCCTTTATTAAAAACATCGCTTACCTGAACCTGTGCTGATTTTACATACCTAAGAGGAATATGACAGGTCTGACAGGCGATTTTTTCAAAGTGATGTAAAGGGAATCCTCTATGTTTTGGTATGGGAGCCCCTAAATATCCAGTTGTATGACAATAATTACAGTCAAGCATGGTGTTATCAAGGTCGTCTCTTACATGCCCGCTTGGGTCATCTCCTTTACCAATCTGATGAATCTCTTTCCCCTGTATTCTCTTATCTAAAGCCTTACTTCCAGCAGGATGACAGTCAACACATTTGAGTCCAGCTCTTATATGAACATCTGTTCTTGGGCTAAAAGATGCTCCTCTTTTTTTCCAGCCAGGTTTGGCATGACAGTTTAAACATGCGGTATTTCTTGGTTCTTTGACAATATGAAGAGATAATGTTCCATCATCATTAAATTTGCTTTTATCATAAATAACCTTTACAGGTTTTCCTTCTTTTATGCTTCCTTCAACTTTGGCAATTCCACTTCCAACAGTTGCTGCCCACTTGAAGTTCAGATTGTCAATCTGTTTATTGCGTTCTTTAAAGCTATATTCTGGCATATGGCAAATCAGGCAGTCTGCTTCAATAACACCTGTTTCAATCCATTTAGCCTTGTAGTAATCACCATCAAACCCATTATCTCCTCCTGATTTCATGCCTGTTTTTTTCATATATTCATCATATCTGTTGCCTTCTCTGTCATATTCAAGGGGTCCGGCACCGGGATGACAATATCCACATGTGGCAGTAACAAATTCAAAAGAGGTCATATCAATCGTTCTTGGGTTATTATTCTTTTTTTGTGCAAGCTGTCTGTATAAAGGAGCAGGAGAACACCAGTTGCCACCATAATTTCCTGGAGAACTGACCCAGTTGTATCTTTTAGCCATCCATTCAGGAACTTTTTCTCCTTTCCCCTGCATGAAATGGAATCCTTCTGTAATTTTGTTATAATCATGACAACCCGTTGTTCCGCAGGTTTGCTTTGGTGAATAGGGTTTGTCTGCATTTATATTACGCACAGGGTCAATAACATTACCTGATTCATCTTTAAGATAGAATGGAGGGCAGACACCAGAAGGGAATTTTTTATTTGTTTTGTTTTGATTTTCTGCATATATGCTGAATGAAATAAGGCAGAAAGTAAATATTAATAAAAGCATGAATATTTTTTTCATTTTCTCCCCATTTCTTTGCATTATGCAGAGATTTTATATAATTTTCTTCTAAAAAATAAAGCCACATTAACCAAACTAATCAATATAGGAACTTCTAATAAAGGTCCTATCACTGTTGCAAAAGCTTGCTGGCTTTCTATTCCCCATATTGCTACTGCTACTGCAATAGCAAGCTCAAAATCATTGCTTGCAGCAGTAAAAGAAACAGCAGTTGCTTTCGGATAATCCACCTTAAGTTTGTAAGCAATAAAAAATGTCACAAACCACATAAAAAGAAAATAGATACAAAGTGGGATGGCAATTCTTACCACATGTAAAGGTAATTCAACAATATACTGCCCTTTTAAGGAAAACATTACGATAATAGTAAATAAAAGAGCAATAGGAGTTAAGTAACTAATTTTTGGTGCTAAAACATTTTCAAACCAATCCTTTCCTTTTAATGCAAAACTTCCGTAGCGTGTGATAATTCCTCCGATAAAAGGAATCCCTAAATAAATAAATACGGTCTTTGCTGCATCTGAGATAGAAACTTCTGCTTCTACTGTGCCAAAACCTAACCATTTAAGACCGAGTGTGATAAAGATATAAATGTAAACAGCATAAAAAAGTATCTGAAAAACAGCATTAAAAGCTACAAGTCCTACAGCAAGTTCTCTATCACCTTCTGCTAATTCATTCCAAACTATTACCATAGCAATACATCTTGCAAGACCAACTAAAATAACTCCCATTGCATAACCTTGATAATCATGAAGAAGTAATGCTATTGCAAGAACCCACATTACAATAGGTCCGACAATCCAGTTCTGTATTAATGACAAAAGAAGAAGTTTTTTGTTTTTAAAGACTTTACCCATCTCTTCATATTTAACTTTGGAAAGAGGCGGATACATCATAAGAATAAGCCCAATGGCTATTGGAATAGATGTTGTCCCAATACTTAGCGAAGCAAGTATATCTGCAATTTCTGGATAGATATAGCCTAATCCTACACCGAAAATCATGGCTAAAAAAATCCAGAGTGTAAGAAAACGCTCTAAAAACCCTAATTTTTTCCTATTACCCATGACTTCCTCCCCTTATATAAAAAATTTTTTATGTCTCAATGATTCTATCAAAAATTAAAAGTTGTTTGCAAGAAGTACCAGTGAGCTGTTTCATGAGAACCTGTATTTTTTATAAACCTCCCCGGAACAAAAAAACTATATCCGAGAAGTATGTCAAAATTATTTCCAAATTTTTTATTTAAAATTAAATCTACTTCATGTCCCAACTCTTTTCCTGATGAACCTGTTTTATCCCTTCTTTGCATATTCCCGGGGAAGTACCATCCGTCTTTTGCACTGTCAAGCATAAAGTAATGATACTCACCACGCAAAGTAAGAGTTTTTTCTGGAGTAAGAATAAAATCTGCTCTGTGTTCTCTTAAATTCTGCCAGAAAAACATATTCATCCAGCCATAAAAGACTGTATCTGCCCCACTGTATACAGCGCTGAATGTGTTGTGTTTCCCATCTTTTGGATCTTTATCTCCTGAACCGATTACATATTGAAGAATTATCTGTGGTTTCCATTGGGTATCAAAAGTGTATCCCAGTGCAAATACCCCTCCGTAGGCATTTATCTGGTCTTTTGCCCATTTGCCAAATTCTTTTACAAATGTTATTTCATAATTCCATTGTCCGCTTTTTCCATCTATTCTAAAGCCAATATTGTGGGAAGTCATGTCACCTAAGCCCTTTTCGCCTTTTGTTATCCCGCGGTTATCATATTTAAGAACATAAAACAAATCAAGAGGGAAGGGTAGTTTTTTAATACTGTTATATATTGCAAAAGCTGTCACTCCATTTATTTGTTTGTTAGTCCATACATCAGGGTCATGAAGGATATATCTACCAGTAATAAGATTGCTATCAAAAATATCGTTTTTATAAATCAGCCGGATAGCATCCCAGCTGTAGCGTCCTGTGTTTCCCCAATCACCGGGTCCGAAAATTCTTTTGCCGCCAAATAATAACTTTTGTCTTCCTAATCTGATACCAAAGTCATCAATAGGCCAGTATTCAAGATAGAGTTCGTTTATATCTGCAGGGTCATGGAAAGGATTGTTTTTGCCTTTAAAATTTTCATCTTTAATAGGCTGGTTTATAACTTCTGCATCCTGTATCTGTGTATGAATTTTAAAATTTTTGGTTAATTTAAGGTCAATTTCAACTCTAAGTTGGGATAAAAGAAAGCTTTCTTCTTTATTTGTGCCATAAGAGTTTACATTAAAATTATCAGCTATTTCACCACGAATGCGATAAGTTCCACCTATGGTTAGCCAATCATTTTCAACAAGATGTTTGGATTTTGTTTCTTCTGCAAAACATTGACCTGTCTGCAGAAGGAGATATGAATAAATTGAAAAATAAAATAAAAAAATAAATAAAAAATTTCTTATAATTGCTTTCATGAATTAATTATATCAAAATATAGCAAATATTTAGAATTTTTGTCATGATAATTGTTAATTTGGACAAAGAAAAATTAAATATTTTTAATTTAAAGAAATTTCTTTAAAATTAACTGTTCTGTTAGAGATTTTCTCCCTGAATAAATCCCTTATATGGTTATCCATTGTCAGATATATAATCTGCCAGTCTTCTTGAGCCAGGTCAAAAAGAGTGTCAATTAATAGAGGTCTTTTTTTGTAATCTGAATGCTGAAAGGCGTCATCAAATATTAAAAAGGCAGTTTCCTGCTTCAGTATGCTTTTTGCAAAACCTATTCGCAGGGCTATCATTACCTGTTCTTTTGCTCCTGTGCTTAAGTCTTTGATGTTAAAACTAAAGTAGTCATCTGAAATAATTATATCTTTTTCGTCAAAACCGAGTGCTTTGTATCTGCCTGTTAACCTTTGAATGAGACTTACAATATCTTCAGAGTTTAATTTTTCTAAGAGTTTTTCATCTTCTTGTTTTTGTAATTCTTCTATTGTTTCATGAACAACCAATCCAGCTATAATTCTTGCTTCAATTTCTGAAAGGGATTCTGATATTTCATTTTTCTTTAAGTAAACTTTTTCTATCATTTCATTCCAGTCTGCTGAAAAATCTGCTCCAGTATGCTGAATTATCTTATCTCTTAATCTTGATAATTCTTCATTTCTTTTTTGGATTTTTTCTTCTGTTTCAGCTATTTGCCTTTCAATACTCTCTAATTCTGACTGTGAAAAAGTTTTTTTCGGGTCTTCTTTTTCAAATTCGTGCTCAGGGACTCCTAATCCACTCAGCTTTCCTTCAATTTCTTTAATTTCATTTTCAATGTTTTTTCTTCTTTGTTCCAGTTCTTCTAATTTAATTTTCCATTCAGATTCATCTGGGGTTTCTTTTGATAAGAAATTGAAAATTTTGGTGATTTTTTCTTTAGTTTCGTATATTTGTTGTTCCAATTCCTTTTTATTTTCTTTTTTTTGCTCTTCCTGCTTTTTCAATTGTTCAAGCCCTGCGATTTCCTTTTCTATTTTTTCTAACTCTTTCTTATTAAACTTCACTCCCGGGTCATTTAATTCGTATTCAGCTTCTTCCAGATTAAGCTCATTGAGCCTAACTTTCAAACTCTGGTATTCATTCCACAAATAGTCCTTTTGATTTTGAAGTTCCATAACTTTTTCATTCCATTGCTCATGGTTTAAAGATGAATATCCAACTTGTCTGAAGAGTTCTTCCAGCTGTTTTATGATTGATTGCAACTCTAAATTAAGGCGATTTATCTCTCTTTCATAAGTCTGAGCCTCATGAAAAATTCTTTCCTGTTCATTGAGAATATCCTCAAGCTTAGTTAGGTTATCAAGTTCCTGTCCAAATTTTGCAAAAAACTCATTTTTTATACTTTTTATTTCTTCTGCCTCTTTGTAATTTTTGAAGGAATTTTTCAGCTTTGTAAAATAATAGAAAGCAGTTATCGCAGACAAAATAAAAAATATCATTCCGCCTGTTTTCTGGTCAATGAAAATAAGAATCATACCTGCTATAAAAGATAAAACTATGAGATAGGGGAAAATAGAAAAACCTTTGTCAATGTTTACAGTTGAATTAAGAAATCTGTTATAGTTTTCCTTCGCAGTTTTAAGCCATGAATAGTCTCGGGATTTTATTCTTAATTCCTCAAGCATTCTTGTTTTATCTTCTTTTTCAAGATATTTATCTTTATACTTTGCAATATTCTGCTTAATCTCATCTAAAACTTTTTCAGAAATTTTGTTAAGCTCTCTCTCTATATTTTCAATCTCTTTTTTTAGTTTATAAGCCTCATGCCTTTTTGCTTTCAGAAGAATTTCTTTTCTACTGGATAATTCTGGCAATTTTTGAGTTTCAATATTAATTTCTTTTAAATCACGGTTAAGATTTTCAAGTTTTGTTTTATGAATAAAATAGTCATTAATTAAAGCTCTAAGCTCTTTCAGAGAACTTTCTGGAATTTCTTCTTTTCTTTCTATAAGATTTTTAAGCTTTTCATTTAACTGATAAGCCTCATGCTTTTTTGCTTTTATCAGCAAATCTTTTATTTGTCTGAGCTTTTCTTTCTTGAATTCTAAATCTTTAAGTTCGCCCTGTTCATATTCATTGATAATCTGTTTAATTAATTCTTCAATCTGAGCAATTTTATCCTTTAGATTATAGTAATTGCTACCATCGCCTCTTTTTTCTATTATCAGTTCTTCATTTTCTAATTTTGCTTTCTTTACTGTGGGAAGAATCTGACTATCTATCTCATCAAGAACTTTTCTTGGCGAAAGAATTTCCTTAAAAGCATTTTTATCAACACCCAATTCATTTTTTACCAACTTTGTTTCGCCTTCTTTCACAATGAGAAGGTTTGAAAGACAAGGTGGTAATCCCTTTTGATTTCTTTCAAGAAAATCTTCCAATTTTTTCTGTCCCTTAGAAGGTGTAAACTCAATAATTTTGTTTCCGAGACCCCTTAAAAAAATTTTACCTTGTCCAGTTTCTCTTAAATGCCAGAAGCTTTTATTTCTGAATAAACAGTGAATTATAAACTCTACAAGAAAGGATTTGCCTCTTTCATTTTCGCTGTATATAAGATTCAAGTCATGCAGTTCCTCATTAAACTCTTTCAAAGGACCGCAATTTCTGATTGATATTTTGTCTATTCTTATTGCCATTTTATCCCTTAAAAATTAGTTCCATTGATTTTTCTAAAATTTTATCCACTGAAGTTGTAAAATTATCAATGCTAAGCCTTTCAATTTTTTCCTTTACTTTTTCAAGTAAATAAAGCCTTTCAATTTCTGCATCTTTTAAGATTTTTACACCTGATATATCTATGCCTTCACTGTCATATAAAGAGACTCCATGTTCAGATAGGAGATTATTCAAAATTTCAATTGTTTTACTTATGTTTTTCGTGTACCCCTTAAGCCATAATCTGAGCGCCACTTTTTTTAGCTCCTCTTTTGTCAATTGCCAGCTTCCAATCATCTTGTTAATTTTGTTTTTTATATATTCAGTTTCTTCCTCAAAGGGTAAAAGTAGCAGAGACTCTACAAAATAAATTTTTTCTGTTTCTACAAAAACCCTTTCAAGAAAATTTGAGTTTATATCGTAGATAAGAAAACTTCTTTTTCCTGTTTCTGTTATGTCCAGTCCACAGGGAGAACCCGGATATATAACCTTACCAAACTCAGATGGTTTATGAATATGACCGAGAAAAACTTTCATTGGAGCATATCTGTTAATTGATTTAAATGTAAGTGGCATGTAAAACCCCGGTTCATAGGGATTAAGCTCACGATTATCCGTTATATAATCTCCATGGCCAATTAAAATCCATCTTTCAGGAAATTTTTTATAATGCCCAAATTCAGATAAAGCTTCATCAATTGAACTTGCTGGTTCAAAGGGTATAAAAAGAAAAGGTAATCCACTTATTTCTTTGATTGTTTTCTCTCTTATTATTTCAATATTTGAAGAGGTGAAGAATCTTTTTTCAATCTGATAGTCGTGATTACCCGGAATTATGAGTATCTGAATTCCATTATATTTTCTGCATAGAAAGTCAAATTCGCTGTAGTTGAAGAATTCTCTATCAAACAAATCTCCAGCAATTATAAGTATAGAAATATTCCTGTCTTTTATTTGCTGAAATATTTTTTCAAGGGCATTAAATCTTTCAGGGTTTTCATTTTTTGTTCTCAGATGAACATCTGCTGTGATTGCAAGCTTCATTGCTTTATTTTAGCATATAATATTTTCTACTCCTAATCAAACTAACATCTTTTCTTTTCCAATTCAACATCTTCTAATATCATACCATCTAACATTTTTAGTATTCTTTCTGTTTTTTCAGTAAGTTCAGTTTCATGGGTTACCATAACTATAGTTTTTCCTTCCAAATGGAGTTTACAAAAAATCTCCATAACAGTTGCTGTATTTTTGGAATCTAAGTTGCCTGTTGGTTCATCAGCTATTATTACAAGAGGGTTATTTGCTAAAGCCCTTGCTATTGCTACTCTTTGTTGTTCGCCTCCTGATATTTCATAAGGTTTTCTTTTCTCCTTGCCTGCAAGTCCAAAATTTTTAAGAAGCATATAGGCTCTTTCAATTGATTCTTCTTTGGTTTTACCAGCTTTTAGCATAGGTGTTATAACATTTTCTATAAGATTAAATTCTGAAACAAGATAATGAAACTGAAATATAAATCCAAACTTTAAATTTCTTATATGAGATATTTTGGGGGGATTTGAAAAATCTATATTTTGCCCATCTACTATTACTTCCCCAGAAGTTGGTTTGTCAAGAAGTCCAATTATGTAAAGAAGAGAACTCTTACCTGAACCAGATGGACCTATAATACTGATAAATTCTCCATTATTGATTGAGATATTTATATTCTTCAGGATTTCTTCATCTCTAATTTTTTTAAATATATTTTTTAGCTGGATAATGCTCAAGAACTGCTCCTGAAAATATCAACGGGATTAAGTTTTGAAGCTTTATAAGAAGGATAAAAAGATGCTGAAAATGAAAATAAAAAGGCAAATAGAACTCCATAAATAAAATAAATAGGGCTTCTATCTAAGGCAAAACCTTTTGTTCTTACAATGCCTTCAATACTTATATTGACAGATGCAAGGAATTCCTGCAGGAGATATCCTGTAAGGCAACCAACTATTGCACCGAAAAAACCAATAGTTACACCGTGGAAAACGAATATTTTTACAATATCTTTATCCTCATATCCCAATGCTTTGAGAATAGCGATGTCCCTTTTTTTCTCAAGAACAGTCATCATAATAATATTAAATATTCCAAAGGCTGAAACTACAAGTATAGCAAAAACAATCATATAGGTAATGTAGTTTTGAATTTTAAAAAGTTGAAGAAAATTCCTGAAAGCTTTCTGCCAGCTTTCTGTATAGTATCCTGTCTCTCTTTTTATTTTTTCAGCTATTTCATTTGCTTTGTATACATCTTTTATTTTAAATATTATTTCATTTGCTTCATTTGGTTTATTTAGTATTGTTTGGAGAGTTTTAAGGTTCATATAAACTCTTGTCTGGTCAAGCATTGTTATACCCGATTCAAAAAAATCTATAACCTTAAAAAGATGGGTAACTCCATTTGGCGTAGTTATTATTACTTTTTTCCCTGTTTCGTCTATGCCGAGGTCTTTTGCTAAAAGTTTTCCTATTATGATGCTGTCTCTATCTGTAATGAGACTATCAAGTTTTTGATTTGAAATAAATTTATCAATGACAGAGGCTTTTCTTTCTAAGGAAGGCTCTATTCCTATTAAAGAAGCTGATTTTTCAACTGTTCCATACTTTATAATACCCTGTCCTGTAAGATGGGGAGCAACTCCCTGAATATCTTTATCTTTCTCATATTTGGAGATTATAAATTTATAGTTTATAATTTTATCCTTGAGTTCCCTTGGCTTTGCACCATAGACATGAAAGTAAATATCTTCTCCATAAATTTTTTTTAGAATCTTTCCTTTATCAGGTTCATCTTTTATTTTTAAAGTTACATGAGCATTTACTTCTAAAGCCTGTTCTATGAAATACTTCTGAAAACCATTCATTAGAGATGCCATGGCAATGAAAGCTCCTACTCCAATTGATACACCGACTATAGCTATAATAGTCTGCCTTTTTCTTTCAAAAAGCAGCTTTAATGTAACAAAAATGATGTGTTTCATTTTATAAGAATTTCTTCCCCTTCTTTAAGCCCGGAATTGACAAGCAGAAAACCATTATATTTTTCCTTAGATACTTCTACTTTAACTTTTTTTGTTCCCTTTCTGTCTAAAACTTCAACATATCCATCTTTATAAGCATTCTCTGGTATAAATAAACCTTCCACTTCTTTTATTATTATATTAGCTTCCACTGTAAGATTGAAAAATACAGGTTTGCCATAATTCACATCAGTTCTTACTTTTACAGTTCTTGAAGTTCTGTCAGATTGTGACTCAATGACTTTTATCTTGCCTTCAAAAATCTCTCCGGGATAGGGGTCAAGAGAAATAAAGACTTTCATTCCTTCTTTTACCATTGGTATATATTCTTCATCTATTAGTAATACAGTTTCAAGATTTTTTTCATTCCCAACTGAAAACAATGAATTGTTTTGTTGGATATGGTTAATATAATCACCTTCATTAACAAATTTTCTGAGTATTTTCCCATTGATAGGAGATTTTATGTAATGCTTATTCATTTCTTCTTTTAATGCCTGTCTTTTGGCTTTAAGACTTTCAAGTTGATATTTTAAATTTTTGATAGAATCGTTATATATGTTAATTTGTCTTTCATAGTCTCGTTTTGCAATCTCATACTCTCTTTTTATATCATCAAATTTTTCCTTTGAAATAAGTTCCTCCTCATAAAGAGCCTTTCTTCTTTTAAAATTTTTTTCAGTATTCTCTAAAATTGCTTTTTTAATCTCAATATTATTCAGTAATTCCTTTTTATAATCAGACTCTGGTGAAAGTTTATCCATCAGAGAGGCTATTTGGGCATCAACTTCTTTCAGATTTTCTTTAATTGTTTCATTTAAAATTGTAACAAGCAGTTGTCCTTTTTTTACTTCATCATTCTCTTTTACAAATATTTTTTCAATATAGCCTGAAACTTCTGATTTGATTTCTACACTATCTGAAGAATCAATATAACCTGAAGCATAAACTGAGAGAACCATTTTTTTCTTTACGATTTTATATTTATTTACCTTTGATGGTTTGATGAAAAATAAAACAATTAAAAAAACAAAAAATGTGACAAGAGAAATAGTCAATATTAATTTCTTTTTATTTTTCATTACAAATTTTATTTTATCATAAAATTAGCAGATTAAATGGAGAACAACTTCATTTCCTGAAGTTGCCGTTAGAAATCTCTTTTCTGGTGATTTTGATCCCTTCGCAGACCCTTCGCATAAGCTCAGGGCTTTGGCTCAGGGCTTTGGTTCAGGGCTTCGGTTCAGTATAGCGCCTAAGCACCTTTTCTGTCATTCTGACCCTGAGCGAAGCGAAGGGGAAGAATCTACACCGTTTTCACCAAACGGGTTTTTTCAATTAGAAAGTTCCTTCGCTTTGCTCAGGACAGCGCTTTGGGGTATTAAGCCCCTCAGAATGACGGGATTAGAGAAAAACCCTCTTTTCCTAATAGCAATTTCAGGTCATTTTAAAGTTAATTTTTTAAAGGGCAGAAATTTAGATTTCAAAATATAGTTTAAGAAAAATTGTCTAACTCGCAGATTTATCAGGGAGTTCAACACGTATCTCAAAATTATTTTCAAAGCTGGCATCTTCAAGATTTGCAGATTTAAAAACTGTTGCGATAAGATAGCACATTATAAACTCTGATTTTTGTAAATTAGTACCAATAAATTTTACACCTGAAAGATCGCTTTTGTAAAATCTTGCATTCTTCATTTCAGCATTTGAGAAATCACAACCCGTGAATGTTCCCTGTGACAGATTTGCTGAATTCATTTCAGCGTTTTTAAAATTTGATAAGGATGATTCAGCCAAAGGATTTTTGCAACCTCTTCTTTGCTCAAAATAACAGGAAGTTTTTTGTCCTTTCTCGGTCTTCTGACTTCATAGACAAACTTCTTTTTAAGCATTGTTCCGTAGTAGAAATTCAGGGCATTGATGGCTTGGGTTAATGTTGATGTTGCGGATTGTTTTTCTTCGGCAAGATAGAGGAAATAATTCTTGATGTCATTATCATTGATTTCTGAATCAACATTCCTCAAAAATAATCTCTTTAAAAAAGAATTGTTTGCTCAGAATTGACAAAAAAGGCAACAATCCATTTAACCTATATTGTTCACTCAATAGAACTAAAAAAAGAGGGCAAGAGGTATATGGAAAATTACGGAAAAGGGGATGAATTCTTATAATCAAAATAAAATAAATGGAGGTTTATCATGAAAGCAGGTTTTATTGGACTTGGAAACTTAGGAAAGGCTATGGCAAAAAGACTTATATCTGAAGGTATTAATCTTACAGTATGGAATAGAACAAATGAGAAAGCAAAAGATTTAGACTGTAGCATAGCTAATACACCAGCTGAGGTTATCTCCGAAGTTGATTTAGTTTTTTTTAACCTTACTGACAGTAATGCAGTAATCAATGTGCTTACTCAGGGGAATGGAATTTTAGAGGGTAATTGTGACGGTAAGGTTATTGTTGATACAACTACCAATCATTTTGAGAAAGTGCTTAATTTTTATGACATGACAGCTCAAAAAGGTGCATTTTATATTGAAGCACCTGTTCTTGGAAGCGTTATCCCTGCATTGCAGGGACTTCTAACAGTCCTTGTAAGTGGTGAAAGACAAGCCTTTGAAAAGGTTAAACCATTAATTGAAAAGATAGGGAAAAATATATTCTATCTTGAAAAGCCAGGACTTGCTACGAAAATGAAGCTCATAAATAATCTTGTTCTTGGCTCCTTTATGGCTACCCTTGCAGAGGCAATTGCCTTAGGAGAAGTATCAGGGATTGATAAATCTCAGGTTATTGATATACTTCTTTCAGGTGCAGGTAACTGCATGATTTTAAATGCAAAAAAGCAAAAACTCATTAATGAGGATTTTTCAGCTCACTTTTCCAATTCACTCATTTATAAAGATTTGCATTATCTTCAAGATTTTGCCTATTCAATAAAAAAGCCTCTTTTTACAGGTAGTGTAATTAAGGAACTTTACGGGCTGGCAGTTGCCAATAAGCTTGAAAATGAGGATTTTTCAAGCATTTATAAGCTTTTCAAATATTCATTATATGATTAGCAATATCAATTGAGGATTTAGTTGATCTCTGTAGATAAATATAAATTCTATTTCTTAGAATATTTTCTTCTTGAGTCCTTCTAACTCTTTTTATATCATCATACTCTTTAACTGTCCTGAGAAAAAATTCATTATAAGTTTTGTCATTAATCTTTTAAAGTAATTTCCCTTTTTTAATTCTTTTTAAAAAGTATTGCAATGTAAATATAGCTTTCTTCTGTTAGTCTGCCTTCAATGAAGGAAACAAATATAAAAAAGAGTAATGCTTATTTACTTTCAAGAAATCCCTTGATTTCTGTAATCTCTTTTTCAAGATTCATAGCATTTTAATTTTAACTGAAATTACTCATTAAAGTAAGACTGTTTTTTCTATCAGCAAATTTAGGAATATTAAAGTTAGATATTTTCTTTATGATACATTTTAAAAAATGTCTTTTTTATCATAATAACTCTCTCAAAGTGATCAACAACTGGTTTATGATAGGGTAATTGAAATTTCAGAGGGTCATGAATCATGTTAGTAGGATATTTTTTTAACTCGGATACATACTTTTTTATAAAATTTCCTTCAGGGTCAAATTTTTTTGCCTGAATAATTGGATTAAAAATTCTTAAAGGTTTTGGGTCTGCACCTACTGAGGCATTCCACTGCCAGTTTCCAATATTTACTATTTCATCGTAATCTATAAGGTATTTCATGAAAAATCTTTCTCCCTCTCTCCAATCCATAAATAAATCTTTAGTAAAAAAGGAAGCTACAATCATTCTTGCACGATTATGCATCCAGTTTTCATTTTTTAACTGTCTAATTGACGCATCAATAATTGGATATCCTGTTTTTGCTTCAATAAATGCCTTTAAAAGTTTATCATCTCTTTGCCACTTTATGCCTCTTCTTTTTTCTTGAAATTCAAGATTCTTAAACTGAGGAAAATTTATCTTGATATGATACCAGAACTCTCTCCAGGCAAGTTCCTTTATGAACTGACAGTCTTCTCCGGAGGCGTTAAGTGCTTTTTTATATACATTTCTTAATGACACAACTCCAAATCTAATGTAAGGTGATAATTTTGAAGTTCCATCTATATCAAGCCTGTTTCTCGTGTGTTCATAATTTTTAAAATCAAAATTCTCAAGCCTTGAATAAATAAAATCTACTTTCCAGATAGGGTTTGGCTGATATTTAATTTTTCTTATGATTTGTTCAAGTTGAGTCTCATTTATCTTAGGTGTGTTTATTTTATTAGGAGAAGCGTATGTTTCAAGAATTAAGTTTTCTTTCCACTTATTATAAAAATAAGAAAAAATTTTTTTGTAAGGAAGATTTTCAATGTTGCAGAGAAAGTTATCGCTGTAAGCATTGTAGTCAATTCCATTTCTTTTGCAAATTTCTATTACTTTTTTTTCTATCTCTTCACTCGTGTATGAAAACGATTTATTTGTAAAAACTGCCTGTGGTTTATATTTTTTAATTAGATAAGGAAAAACCTTTTCAGCAGAATCATAGAAAACATAAAGAGTGCTTTCTTTTTCATTGATTTTCTTGTTTAAACTCTTGAGGCAGTCAATTATGAACCCTAATCTTTTATCAAAAGCCTCAAATTTTTCAAGAAGTTCAGGAATAAATATGAAAATAGGAATTAACTCTTCTGATTTAATGCAAGCTTCATAGAGGGCTTTATTGTCTTCAATTCTTAAATCTCTTTTAAACCAGTAAATTACTCTTTTATACATCTAATTCTTCAGGATAGGGGTCAAGATACTTCTGTATAAGGATATAATGGTTTTCAAATCTATAAGAAAGACTTCGGAGAAGTTCAGTTATCACTTTTAATTCAATCAATCCTTTACTGTATTTTTCAATCAGGCTGAGCAGATGTTCCTTTTCCTTTCTGGTTAATTGTTTTGAAATGTGCCCCATTATATGCATGAGAGTATTGGCATGTCTTCTGCGAGATGATTTCTTTGCAAAGGTTTGATAGAATATCATCTTGTATTTTGATAATTTTTGATTAACTGGCATATTGCCGTCAGCAACAATTTTACCAAGTTCCTTTAAATTTTTCTGACTATAAGTCATAAGAAGGTATTTATATTTGGAATGAAACTCTACCAGACGAGAAGGAGTGGCATGATTCATTAACTCCCTGAGGTCAGAAAAGGCAAAGATTCTTGTTAAGAAATGTTTCCTAATTTGATTATCTCTTAGTCTTCCTTCATCTTCTATTGGTAAATAAGGGAAAGTTTTTTTAATTGCACTGGCAAAGAATCCATCTGTTTTACCAATTACTGCATCATTTTTATAAAGTTTAGTAGATGAAACACCACAGGATGGCGATTTTGCTTTCAGAACAAATCCGTCTACATCTTTTAAATGTCTCAGAACTTTGCTTACATACTCATTCATTATTTCTGTTAAATCTTTCCCTGTGTCGGGTTGAATTAATACTTTTTGTTCGTTGTTCTGCTTGATAATAATTCTTGGCCTTGGTACTCCCAAACCAATATCAACCTCCGGGCAGAAGTCTGTGTAATCTATGTAATGTTTTAATTTTTCAATAAAATCATCATTTATGATTCCGCCGTTATATCTAACAGGTTGTGAAAAACATCTGCTTAAAACAATTTTTGGTTTTTGCATAGTTATATTATAATTAAAAAATGAGTGAAAATCTAACGAGTCTTTCGGCACCATTACTGGCACTTATGGCTGGTTTATTTACCTGGGGGATGACTGCCTTAGGCGCTTGTTTTGTTTTATTTGTTAAAAGTGTAAACAGAAAACTTCTTGATACTGCTTTAGGTTTTGCAGCAGGTGTTATGATTGCTGCGAGTTTTTGGTCTCTTCTTGAGCCTGCCATTGAGATGTCAGAAAAATTAAGTATACCTTCATGGATACCTCCTGCAACTGGTTTTATATTAGGAGCAATATTTTTAAGGTTAATAGATATGGTATTGCCCCATCTTCATCTTCAAGCACCAATCAGTGAGGCTGAAGGAATAAAAACATCATTTAAAAGAAGCACTCTTTTAGTATTAGCAGTCACATTACACAATATTCCCGAAGGATTAGCAGTAGGAGTTTCTTTTGGAGCCTATGGAATTGACCCTGCTAATGTAACCCTACTTTCTTCAGTAATGCTTGCGGTAGGCATAGGAATCCAGAATATTCCAGAAGGTTTTGCTATATCAATGCCTCTTAGAAGTGAGGGATTATCAAAGAAAAAGAGTTTTATGGTTGGGCAGATTTCAGGATTTGTAGAGCCAATTTTCGCATTAATAGGAGCTTTACTTGTTAATATTATGGAGACCTTATTGCCTTATGCACTGGGTTTTGCAGCAGGTGCTATGATTTTTGTTACTGCTGAAGAATTAATTCCAGAGTCACAAAGAAATGAAAACTCTGACATTGCTACAGCGGGATTAATCATCGGTTTTACCTTAATGATGATTCTTGATGTAGCTTTTAAATAAATACTTAAAAAATTCCGATAGAGGATTTTCCTTATTCATAAAACCTTAATCTTTCTCCTTCATTATCTCTACTACTCTCTAATAATTACTCAAATGGAATTAACTTACAAAAAAGCTCTACCAATGGAAATCAATAAGAATTATGATTAATTAAGAACAGAAAGAAAAGGAGGATATAAAATGGAAAGGGTTAATATAAGTAGCAAAGTAGAGGCAATTTTTACTTTTAAGTGGAAATCCGAATCCGGACTGCATGAGGAAAATTACTTCTGCAAAATAAATGTTTGGAGAGACTTAGACTTGCTTCCAGAAAAATTAAAGGAACAATTAATGGGAAGGGAAAATGGCGAAACTTTTAGTGTTTTTTTTAAAGGTGGAGAACTCTTTCCTTATTCAGACGAAAACATTATAGAAGTTGAAAGCAAGCAGTTTAATCCTCCAAAGCCTTTTAAATTGTTAAAACCAAGATTGGGAAGATTTTATCCATTAGGTTTTTTCCAAGGATTAGCTGGAGTCTTTTCTGTTAACTGTAGTCCAGCAAGAATTATTGAAATTGATAATGAAAAATCAAAATTGACCATTGACACAAATATTCCAATTGCTAAATATGATGTAGATTTAACAATTTTTATTAAAAAGATTGTGAAAAAATTATCTGAGATTGGAGGAGAATGCAAAAACTGGTGTTTATTGCCTCTTGAAACCGGTCCTGGCATGCAAGTAAGATTTGATGGAATAGTGACTGATTTTGAGTTTGATAATCCAGAAAGGTTTAAACGGGAAGATGAAACTGAAGACAGTATTTTTTATAAAGAACCGAGGATAACAACTCATATAGATTCTCAATGTAATGAAAATTTAATTGAGCTTTACAATAGAATTTTGCCCAGGGAAGGTAAAGTGCTTGATCTTATGAGCAGTTTTCAGTCCCATTTCCCTGACAACAGAGAATTTTATGTGATTGGACTTGGTTTAAATGATGATGAAATGAAACAAAATAGAAGTCTTAATGAATGGGTAATTCATGACATAAATAAAAATCCTGAACTTCCTTTTAATGATAAAGAATTTGATGTTGTTGTCTGTGATTTATCCATTGATTATATTACCAATCCATTTGATGTTGTAAAAGAGATAAGGCGAGTACTTAAGCCCGATGGAGTTTTAACTTTTAGTTTTTCAAATCGTTACTTTCCTCCGAAGGTAATAAAACTCTGGACTGATTTACATGACTTTGAAAGGATGGGATATGTTTTAGAAGTTTTATTAAGAAATGGAGGCTTTAAACAATTTCAAACTTTCTCCTATAGAGGATACAGAAGACCCTATGATGATAAACACTTTGGATGTACTTTTTTATCAGATCCTCTTTATGTAGTTTATGCGAAGAAAGCTTAAGGGAAGTATTGCTGTCATAGGTGGTGGAATAGCTGGTGTATGTACTGCTGAGTTTTTAAAAAGAAGGGGCTACGATGTAATTTTGTTTGAAAAATCAAAAGCTCTTGGTGGTTGCGCTGGAAGTTTTCATAGAAACCAATTTAGATTTAACATTGGTGCTACAACAGTTGCAGGATTACTTCCTTTTTTCCCAGTCAGAAAGATTTTATCCGCTTTCAATTTACTTGATGAAATCAAATTAAAAAATCCAGGACTTGTTGTGCATACAAAAAGAGGCACTATAAAAAGATATCAAGATTTGAGTGAAACTATTGAAGAAATAAATAGATTTTACCCGTATAAGAAAAATAAAGAATTTTGGAGGACAGTATATGAGGTTACCAGAAAAGTTCTATGTCATGATTATTATTGTAATTTTAATAACATTTTTACCGGATTTAAAACTTTTTGGAATATGAAAAAGTTAATAATTAATAATTTCAGGCATTTTCTTCTACCAGCAGAATTAGGATTAAGGATGTTTTTTAGTAAAATTGACAGAGATTATTATGATTTTATGGACAGTCATGTTAAGATTGTAGCCCAAAGCAGTATTGATAAAGTAAATTTTCTTACTTTGCTATTATCATTAGGATATCCTTTTACAGGTATTGGTTATCCTAAATATGGTATGGGAAGTCTTATTAATAAAATAGCCAAGCAAACTCCATATTTTTTAGAAACTCCTGTAAAAGAGATAAAGAAACTTTCCGATGGATATCTTATAGATTGCTATATTAGCAAGCGAAAATTTAACAACATTGTAATTGCCTGTCCTATTTTCGAAAATATGCAGATATTGAAAGATATAAGTATGAAAAATTATTTCTCTAAATTCCTAAAACTTCTTTCTGATAATTCAGCGGTGGTAGTTTATGGAGTTTTAAAAGATTTTATATCAGAGGATACTTTTAATCTTATTATAAATTCAGAAATATTACCAGATACCTCCTCAAGATATCTTTTTGTCTCTTTTGAAGACCCCATTGTTATAAATGGTGAACAGTATGTGACATTTACTGTTTCTACGCACACTTCTACATATTATTGGTCAAGTTTAAGCAATGAGGAATATAATAATAAAAAAGTCATGCTTGAAAAAAGAATTTTGGATATTGTCAAAGATACCTTTAATATTGATAAAAGCAAAATTATTTTATCTTTTAGTGCGACTCCTGAAACTTTTTATAAGTATATTAATAGAAGAAGCGTTGGTGGAACACCTGTAGAAATTAAAAATCCCTTCTGGAAAATTCCTTCAAATTTTACTCCTTTTAAAGGAGTCTATCTTGTCGGAGATAGTTTTTTTTCTTATCAAGGCTGGATCGGAATCTCATTAGGGATATTAAATTTGTTGAGAGGATTAAATGAAAAAATTTGAACTGCATATAACATGGGAAGACTGGATTTTCATTATCTTCATTGCAGTTATTTTTTCCTCATTAATCTCAGCTCTTATTTATGAAAGCCTTAATTTGTCCTTAATAGATGGAATAATTAACGGTGCTATTTTAGGTTTTTGTCTTGCTCTTTTTTCCTTCTCTTTTATAACCATAAACAATAAGTTTATTCTTCCCAGAATTAAAAGTCCTTTTGTATGGTGGATAGTTTCAGCTTTCTTTTCTTTTATGGCTGGAATGACAGGATTTTTTTTAGCTTTTATCATTAATCGTGCCTTTGATTTAGTTATACCTGATAAAGTTATTGAAAGAATAGAATTTTTTGCAATAATATCAGGAATTCTAAATTATATTGTAGGGCTCTTAATTTATCTTTTTGTAAACATGAAATCAAAAAAAACAAGAACTTGAGATTTTAATCCTGGAAAGTAAACTATTATCTTTAAATAGCCAGTTAAATACTCACTTTTTATTTAATACTATAAATAGCATAATTGAGCTTATGAAGTTTGACACGACAAAGGCAGAAAGGTCTTTGATTAAACTCAGTCAATTTTTAAGAAAGGTTTTAAAAAATAAGGATTTATTCACAGTTAAGGAGGAGCTTGAAAATGTGAAGAACTATATAGAACTTGAGAATATTAGATATGGAGGATTAATAAGCTTAAAGATAAAAAATGAAGAAGAATTTTTAAATGAATTAGTGCCAAAATTTTCAATTCAGTTAATTGTTGAAAATGCTATTAAACATGGGTTTCAACGAAAATCTTTAAATATAGAAATTATTTTTGAAAAAATAGACAATATAATGAAAATTTATGTGATAAATGATGGTAAAATTCCAGAAAGTATAAATTTTGGAACAGGCTTAAGTAATCTCTCTAAGAGAATGAAACTTTTATGTAATGGTAGAATTGAATATAAAACAAATCAAAAAACGGTTTTTACACTTATTATGCAAAAATGAAAGTTCTTATAGTAGATGATGAACCTCTTGCAATTTCAAGATTAAAGAGGCTTCTGTCTGAAGCAGGAGTATCAAAGATAAATATTGCCAATGATGCAAAGGAATCATTATCAATTATTGAAAAAAATCCTGATATAGAAGTTGCCTTCTTAGATATAAAAATGCCTGGAGTTCCCGGGCTTGAGTTAGCCTATAAAATAACTTCTATGAATGATAGAATATTTATTGTTTTTCAGACTGCCTATGAGGATTATTCACTGGAAGCATTTAAAATAGGGGCTATAGACTATATTCTTAAACCCTATACAGAGGAGGATATTAAAAGGGTTTTAGAGAGAGTTAAAAAGTTTCAAAGTAGAGAAAAGGATATTAAATTTATGGTAAAGAATATGAGAGGTATTTATAAAATTATTGCTACTGATGATATTTATTATATAAAGGCAGAACTTAAGGATTCTATTATAAGAACCAAAGATGAAGAAATTTATTATCCTCTTTCTATCTCAAAATTTGAAGAAAGATTAAAGCAATACGGATTTTTCAGAATTCATAAATCTTTTCTAATCAATATTAATAAAGTATCAAAGATTGAATCTACTTTTCAAAGTAAATTAATTTTCCATTTTGAAGGAATAAAAGATAAAATTAAAAGCAGTAAAGAAGGGGGTAAGCATTTTAGAGAGAATTTTAAGCCTTAAAAATGCCTAAATTATGAACGGGCAATTAAGTTCGTATCACATTGATACAGCATATATTTGCTTTTTCATATTGATAATTTTTTTATTTAGGATAAAGTGATTACAGAGATAAAGTTCTGTTAATTTTATTATTCTGCTTAATTATTAGAGAGTATATATGAAATTAATGAGGGCAGTCCCTTTAAAGAAATATGCTGTAAAGGATTTAATAGTTCATCCGATGAGAATATAAGAATTACTTTAAATTTTGAAGGTTAAGATTTAAATTTATTTATATTTCTGTTAAATGATAACAAGTTTGATAGGGGAAATTAAACTATGATGGAAGGTTTATTAGGAATATTTTTAGCATTTTTAATTTTTATTTTGGTGTTATTTTTTGTTAAAAGGAAGCCTGATCAAAAAGTTGCTCTTGAGATTAAAAACGCTATGACATCTCTTGGATTTATAAATTTAGAGCTTTCAAATCCCAAAATTCAGGAAATTAGAGAAGCCTTCAGATTAACTGCTCCTTATCCAGTTTATTTGGAACAGGTATTTCATAGAATTAAGGACGATTTAATTATTTGCTGGTTTAGTAAAAGTACAGAGAGCAATGATAATGCTTTGGTATCGTTACTTACTCAAAAAATCAGAACTTCAAAATGGATTCTCTTTAATCTTACTTCTGTTAAGGGCAAGATTGGTAATATAATTAAAAAAGGCTATGAATTATCTCTTTTATCTTTGAATTTTACTAAAGTTAACAACTATTTTTGGGGTCAATCAAATAAGAATTTTACTCTTTTTATTAATAAAAATGAGCCTGTACCCTCCTTTACAAACGAATTCTTCAATGTTCTCCAGCAATGTGGGGATGTTATAATTAGATCATCGGGAACAATTATTTTAATAGAGAGAATTTCAGCCACTAAAGATGAACCATGGGAACAGGAAGCAAAAGATCTTATTCGTATAACACAATTGTTAAAGGATTTGTTTTAATTAAAAAATATCATAATAAATAAAGCGTTACCTCTGTTTTGTTCTTTTAACAAGCTGTTCTTTTTTTGATTTTGCATTAAAATGAATTATGAGATTTCTTAAGGCGACATTTTTAATAAGATTAAATAGAGTTGTTGTCAAGGGGCAAAAGACATTAGAAAATAAGGAAGGAGATTCTTCACCTTCGCAGACCCTTCGCTGAAGCTCAGGGCTTCGGCTAAGGGTCAGAATGCCAGTAAGGAGGAGATTCTTCGACTTCGGCTCAGAATGACAGAAAAGACATTCATAATGACAGAAAGATGCTCGGATGCTGTCTATATTTGTCACCCTGACCATGAGCGAAGCGAATGGGAAGGGTCTCCTCTTTTTTTGTTATTCTAATGGGACTTAATATCCCTAAGCGAAGGGATTACAAAATAGTCCAAAACATAATTTTCTATCGGCAACTTAAGGTTTTAATTCTCCTCTTGACAGTGAACGATAGTTCAATTATAATATTTTTATTATGAATAAAGATTTATTATTTAAAGAACGAGTTGACAGGTTAAAGCTTTTTTATAATCAAACAGGCAGGATGCCTTCTCATTCAGAAATTGCAGAAATATTGGGTTTTAGTTCTAAAAATGCGTCATTCAAGTTTGTTGAGAAACTTATCAGAGCTAACATTGTTGAAAAGGATTCAAAGGGAAAACTTATTCCAAAAGCCCTTATAAATCCTGTAAAAGTATTAGGAGTAGTTGAGGCAGGCTTTCCATCCCCCGCGGAAGAAGAACTTCTTGATACAATTTCTCTTGACCGTTGGTTAATAAATAATCCTGTTTCAACCTTCATGCTTAAGGTTACCGGTGATTCCATGATTGAGGCAGGAATAATGCCTGGAGACTATGTGCTTGTTGACAGGGCAATTACTGCCAAAAATGGAGATGTTGTTATTGCTCAGGTTGATGGACAATGGACAATGAAATATTTAAATAAAAAAGGAAAAGAAATTACCCTTATTCCTGCAAATTCAAAATACACTCCTATAAAACCAAAAAATGAACTTAAGATAGCAGGTGTTGTAAAGGCTGTTATAAGGAAACTTAAATGAATGAAAGACCAATTATACTGCATGACTGGATTAATGCAATACTACATGTTGATGCAGATGCCTTTTTTGCTTCTGTAGAACAGGCAGTAAATCCCTCGACATTCCTCAAACCTGTCATAGTTGGGAAAGAAAGGGGAATTGCAACAGCAGTAAGCTATGAAGCAAAGGAAAGAGGAATAAAAAGGGGAATGATGCTCTGGCAGATAAAAAAACTATGTCCCGATGCAATAATTATTTCCTCAGATTATGAAAAATACTCCCTTTTTTCAGTAAGAATGTTTGACATACTAAGAAGATTTTCTCCTCAGGTAGAAGAATACTCAATAGATGAAGCCTTTGTTGACCTTACAGGACTAAGAAGGGTTTATCACAGTTCCTACGAAGAAATAGGCATGAAAATAAAGAAGACAATAAAAAGGGAACTTGGTATAACTGTATCAATTGGAATAAGTCTTACAAAGGTGCTTTCAAAAATAGCATCAAAGCATAAAAAGCCTGATGGTTTAACTGTGATACCCGGAAGAAAGATACATCTTTATCTTAAAGAACTTCCAATAGAAAAAATATGGGGTATAGGAGCAAATACTTCAGCCTATTGTGAAAAGCTTGGAATAAAAACAGCCCTTCAGTTTGCAAAATCTTCAGAGGAGTTTATAAAAAAACACTTCTCAAAACCCTTTTATGAGATATGGCATGAACTAAATGGAAGGATGATTTATCCTGTAAATCCTGAACCAAAAAGGAGTTATAAATCAATAAGCAAGGCGAAAACCTTTACTCCTACAGAAAAAAAGGAGGCAGTATATGCCAATCTAATAGAAAATCTTGAGAATGCCTGTTTTAAAGCAAGAAGATACGGAGTTTGCACAAAAAAAGTACTCTTATTTATAAAAGCACAGGATTACACAGACAGCGCCTGTGAAATAAAACTTTCCCATTATACGAATTATCCAGAAGATTTATTTCCTCTCATAAAAGAAGCCTTTGAAAGGATTTATAAAAGCGGAATTACTTACAGGCAGACAGGAGTGATTTTACTTGACCTTGTATCTGTTCATATTAAACAGAGGTCATTATTCGAAAATCCTGTGAAGGCAGAGAAAATTGAAAAACTTTATAGTGCCTTTGATGAACTTAAGATAAAATTTGGGAAAGATATAATAATGCACGGTGCTACTTTAAACAGAAATGAAAAAGAAGATAGAAGACAAAGTTTAGGGATACCTCTATGGAATGTGGAGGTTTAAAAATGAAAGTAAATTTTGATAGATAAGAAAACTTTATTTTGCTCATAAGAGATTTTTTACTCATCTGTTAGGTTTTCAAAGTTAAAATATTTTAAATTAAACAAAGAAAATGGCTCATTTTTTAAAATTAGTTTTACTGTAAATACAATTAACGATTAACAAAGTTAAGTTATTTACTAACTTTTGTTATTTAGATTACAGATATAGTTATCCTATTTCTTCTTGTAAAGAATGTTTATCTTTAGATAGGAATTTACAAAATATCCGTGCTTACTTGACATTTTTTTATAATTATTACATAATTCTAATAATTTAATTTAGGAGGCATATAGATGAAACTGAGCGAATATTTTGAGAATAATAAGGGTATAGGTGTATTAGCAACTGCAGATGATAAAGGCGTTGTAAATGTTGCAATTTATGCAAGGCCTCATTTTATAGATGAGGAAACTGTTGCTTTTATTATGGCAGACAGACTCAGCCATAAAAATCTTGAAACCAATCCCTATGCTGCTTTTCTTTTCAAAAAGGAAGGAGAAGGCTATGAGGGTAAACGTTTATATCTAAAAAAGATTAAAGAGGAAAAGAATACTCCATTAATTGAAACATTAATAAAGGAAAGGGGATATAAAGCACCGCATTTACACCCAAGTGAAACAAAATACCTTGTATATTTCCATATAGAAAAAATATTGCCTCTTATAGGAAGTGATAAGTAATGCATAATCATCAAAAAAGACCAAGTGCACGAGCTTTTCTTACTAATCTTCATGTCCCAATGCCTCTATGGAAAAAAATCTGGCTCCTTATCAGAAATAACACAAAGAAAATAATAACTTTCAGTAATTGTTGCGGTCACCCTGGTGAGCCCGGATGCTGACAAATTAAAAAAGATTAGTTCACCGGTTGGTGAGCAGTTTTAATTAAGGACTAACAAAAAATTAAGAAATATAAACAAGTTTTACATTAAATTTATAAAAATAAATGGTGGAGGCGGCGGGAATCGAACCCGCGTCCGAAGGTGCTACTTCTAAGCATCTACATGCTTAGTGGAAGTTTTGAGATTCGGAACTTAGCTCGCCCTTCCACAGGCTTTCCAAGTTCCTACAACCCTTAAGTCTCCCTTAAGTGTCGGGTTAAACACTTAAGTACAGCTCTGATTTATGACACCTTTCTTAAGCCTCAGAGCAGAACCTAAGAAGGCGGCTGCTTTTAATTAAGCAGCGAGTGCCAATTCGTTGTTGGCAGTTGTGTTTTCCCCACCTGTTTTACGTGGCGGTGAGAACCACGGCATGCAGCTTAGCCCTCACTACCTCCGTCGAGTCCTTTCGCCCCCTTGTTAAAGATCACTTATTTTTTATAGCACGCTCAATTTCTCTTTGAGCTTCTCTTTTTTTAATTATATCTCTTTTTTCGTACTTTTTTCTACCACGAGCAAGAGCAATTTCAACTTTTACATAGGGTCCTTTGAAATATATCTTAAGCGGAATAAGTGTATAACCCTGTTGCTGTGTTTTACCTCTTAGTCTTTCAATCTCTTTTTTGTGTAAAAGAAGTTTTCTTGTTCTTAAAGGATCATGATTGTAAATATTTCCATGACTATATGGACTTATATGACAATTAAGAAGAAAAGCCTCTCCATCTTTGATGATTACATAACTGTCTTTTAAGTTAGCTTTACCTTCTCTTAAAGATTTTACTTCTGTTCCGGTAAGAACAATTCCTGCCTCTATAGTCTCATCAATAAAATAATCAGCATAGGCTTTTTTGTTCTGACAGACGATTTTTATTGACATTTTATTTGGTTCTGCTTACAGCAGAGGATTTCTTCTTCAAGCGATTACTTTTCTTTCCTGAATTATACACTTTTCAGTTACAACACCTGTTGGTGTAAATATTTCAATTGTTCCATTCTCAACCATGCCTATTGCTTTAAGGGTTTGTAAAATCTCCAGTAATGTGCGCTGAATTTTCTCTAAGGGTATATCTTTCAGGTCTATTTCTATTTTTGCTTTCATAAATATATTTTATATCAAAAGGATGCCTTTTTCCAGAATTTTTATTTCTTTACCGGTATCAGTCATTCCGTAAACTGTTGGTTCAAAGAATATAAAGTCTTGATGGAATGGCGTTCGTACCTTACCACCAAAAGAGGAGTTATCACCCAGAGCAATATGTATTGTTCCAAGTATTTTTTCTGATTCAAGTATATTATCTGGTCTACTTGCCTTCTCATTTGTTCCAATTCCCAGCTCTGCAATGCTTCTGTTTTCTACTCTCTCATTCAGTTTCTTTTCAAGTTGCAGCTTATAGGGCTCGTTACCTTTAAGACTAACAACTCTTCCTTTTTCTATATTTAAAATTAAAGGTGAACTGAGTTTTCTTGTTGGTGCCCATTCTATTACAAGCCTGCCTTCTGCTTTATTTTCAATCGGGGCAAAAAATACTTCTCCTGCAGGAAGATTTCCAAAAGAACCTTTTCTGCTAAGTATTCCTGAGTCTATGTGAACTTTTCTTTTGTCTTTGTAAAGCTTTATTTCTGTACCGTTAGGAGTTTCAATGTGAATTTGTGAGATATTATCAAGAATATTTTTTATTTTGGATGATCTCTTGTGGACTTCTTGCCAGTTGGCACACATTGCACCATCAAGCATTGATATATCAAAAAGAGGCATACTTGCATATCTTGTCCCGCATACTTTTGTAAGAAGGTCTCTAAAATTTGTGTGGCTTGTGGAAAAATTTGATAGTGCTATCACAGCGTTTATGGCTTCATTTTTGTATTCTTTTATAATTCTTTTACTTTCTAAAAGTTCTTTTTTAGAGATTTCCTTTGAAAGGAGTTTGTTGAAAAGCCCTTTTTTCTTTAGTTTAGCTATTATTTTATTCCCAAAAGCAATCTTCCATATCTCTTCCGGAGGTTCAATTCCATGAGAGCCTGTTGCTGGATATTCAAAATAAATTATTTTTTTACATAAAGGTTTACCAATTTCTTTTAGTTTAAAAGCTACATCTATAAGGGTTTTCCTTCTTTGTTTCTCTTTCTCTAAGAGTTTTTCTTCCCTTTTAATAAGGTCTGTAAATAGCAGAACTTTTTCATAAGGTTTTATCTTTAAATTTACCGTGAAAATGTTTTTAAGTGGTTCAGTATTCATTAAAAAGCTCCAGTTGGTTTGCTTTTTTTGATTGGAATTCTATAGGATATTTACAGTTGAAGCAAGCCATGCAATAAAAATCAGAGTTAGGAATTATTTTTTTTAATCCTTCAATACTTAAATAACCAAGAGAGTCTGCGGTTATATATTTTCTAATCTCTTCAATTTTGTGCGTTGATGCGATTAATTCTTGCCTTGTTGGAGTATCTATTCCATAAAAACACGGACCAATTGTAGGAGGAGAGCTTATTCTCATATGAACTTCTTTTGCTCCGCCAACTTCTCTGATCATCTTTACGATTTTTTTAGAAGTCGTACCTCTTACAATGGAATCATCTATTACAACTACCTTTTTCCCTTTTAGGATTTCTCTGACAGGATTAAGTTTAATCTTTACACCGAAATGTCTGATACTCTGTTTCGGCTCAATAAAAGTTCTTCCAACATAGTGATTCCTTATTAATCCAAATTCAAAGGGAATTTGGCTTTCTTCAGCATATCCCAATGCAGCTGGTACACCTGAATCTGGAACAGGAATAACAAGATCTGCATCCACTGCATGCTCTCTTGCTAGTTGTCTTCCAAGTTCTTTTCTTACTGTATTAACGCAAACATGGTCAAATATATAGCTGTCTGGACGAGCAAAATAAATAAATTCAAAAATGCAGTGGGCTTTTCTGTGTGCATTAAATATTTTTATTGAATTTAAACCTTCTTCATTTATTATTAACATTTCTCCCGGTTCAATATCTCTGATGTATTCTGCTCCAATTAAATCAAAGGCACATGTTTCGGAAGCTATAACATAAGCATCCTGGACTTTACCTAAACAAAAAGGTCTAATTCCGTAAGGGTCTCTTATTGCTATAAGATCTTTCTCTGTCATTAAAAGTAAGGAAAATGCTCCTGAAATTTGTTTTACAGCATTGGCAATTCTTTCATGAGTTCCCCCGTTTTTTGTCCGTGCAATAAGATGAAGAATTATTTCGCTATCAGAAGTGCTTTGGAAAATAGCTCCATCCTGTTCAAGTTTATTTTTAATATTTTCAACTTCTATTAAGTTTCCATTATGAGCAACAGCTATGCTACCGAGAGAGTATGTTGCAACTAATGGTTGAACATTTTCAATGATACTTGAACCTGTAGTGGAGTATCTATTATGACCGATTGCAATATGACCAGGTAATTTTTTTAAAATTTTTTCATTAAATATTTCTGCCACGAGTCCCAGAGATTTTTCAAGATAAAGTTTTGTGCCATCAGAAGTGCAAATCCCTGCACCTTCCTGACCTCTATGTTGTAGTGCGTAAAGGCCAAGATAGGCTATATTAGCAGCTTCTGGATGCCCGTAGATTCCAACAACTCCGCACTCTTCATGAATGTCTGGGACAAGCTCTATATATTTCATTTAAATTTAAATATTTTTTATTCATTTTAACATACCAAAACACTGAAAGGCTATAAAATCTGATATAATTAATATAGATTCAATGGAAAAAGCAATTTTTGAAATATTAGACTCAGAATTTTTAAAAAAAATATATGTAATTTTTTCTGATTATCCAGGAATACTGAAAAACACCGAGAATTTTATCAATATTCTTAACAAACCCTTTCTTACAGAAAAGAAAGTAAAAGAGATAGAAAGTCATATTATAAAATATTCTGGCTATTATATAAGACATTCTGATGGTATTTATGTAGTTAAGGTTTTATTAAACTATCTGCTTCAAGGGATTGAAAAAAAACAAACAGAAAAATCCGCTTTAATTACTCTACTTAAAGTCATTGAAAAAATTATAGAAGATGATGCTTTGAAGAATCAGGATTACAGAGAACTCATTTGTGATATATTTAGTTATCTCAACACATTGGACTTTGAAAACTATTTATCAGCTCTTTCCAATTTAAAAAAGATAGGAAAACTTCTTTTTAGTAAGCTTTATGAAGATTCTTTATTAATAGATTTATTTGTTTCAGTTTATCAGAAGTATTTGAAAACTGTGTATGAAAAATATCTTTCAGTAGGAATTTTTTTAGTTGAATTTAAAAAACTGATTCCTCAAAAAGTTTTGATTTTAAAGAGTTTATCAGACAGTTTATCAGAAGAAATTCAGAGTTATAAACAAGCAGTTTCAGAAAGTTTGAATATTGAAAATCTTTTAAGTCTCCCTTCAGAAACTGAGATTTTGATTAAAATCAAGGAGATGCCAAAGAAGTTTCCTGATCTTGGTGATGCATGGTCTAATTTTTTAATGAATTGCGGATACCTTTTATGGATATTAAACAATGAAAAGCTTGAAGATTTGTATGATTTTTCTGTAAGAGAGTTAGGCAGAGTAATTAAAAAATTCCTTCCAGAAATTATCAATTATGATAGAAAACAATTAACGAATTATTTTGAGTTGTTTTTCCAGCAAATTGAGAGATTTTTCTACATTTTACCTGAAGCTGTAATGTTTTGCATTGAAGAAATAGGTAATAAGCTTCATCAAATTAAAGATAAGGATATGCTTAATCTATTCAATAATTACTTGATTTCTTTAGGTTTCCACACACCTGAGTTTAAAGGACTACAAAATGATTACACAATAAATATAAACAGGAATCACTTAAGAAATTTAAGATTATGGTTTGATTTAATTTCAAAAGACCCTGCAGGCTCAAAAGAACTTATATCTGCAATTGTTATTTACCTTTTTATTGGTGGTGTCCATGTAAAAGACACAGACCTTTTCCAAAAAGAAATCACAAAGATTCTTAATTCTGATATATCCCAGTTGTTTTATCTTGTCAAACCCCTACTTAAAATTATCCCTGTTTATTTTAATGAGATAAACGCAGAAGGGCAATTAAGAACTGTATCAACGCAGGTTGATGAAATTTTTCAAAGAAAAGACCCATTAATGCATTTTATAAGAAAACAAATTCATGTTGAAAGCAGCCCTGTTCTTATAGACTTAGTTAAAGAGACAATAAATTTCTGGATAACGGGAGATGTATCTTCTGTTAAGAAGTATATTTCTGATGAAATTGTTGAAGATATAGATAAAATTCAGGAACATATTAATGAGTTAGGAAAGATATTCAGAAGCCTTTTGTCTAATATTGGCTCAGTGGAGAAATTTCTTTCTATGCCAATAGATGCAATTGCAGGCAGAATAAACTCTCTTCCTTTTACAGAGATAGCTAAAAATAAAGCAATTCTTACTATAAGACTTTATCAGCTTTTATATGCAAAATACAATGTAGATTATTATGAATTAGAAAATTTTTTAAAAGAAACTCTATATCTTGGACTTCCTGATGGTAGTTATCTTCTGGAAGTTCTTGCTGAAGAATCTCTTTATAAAAAAATAGAGCTAATAGTTAGCTATCTTGAATCTTTAAAGGAGATAATTCTCTCACCCCAAAAGCACGAAGCAGTTGAAGATATATCTCACAAAAGACATATTGTAGCAGGTATCCCATCTATTACAGGAAGATACAGTGAAAAAAAGTTTAATGCACTTTCAGTTTACTTTAGACTTGAAAATCTTCTTGATAGTCTTCTTGATAAACTTGAACAATCAATAGATATTACATTTATCACAAGAGCTGCACTTTTTAAAATAGAGAAATATTTAAAGTTATTCTTGAGAATTCTTCAACTTAATGGAATCTCCTCTCAAAAATTTACTAACATACTTTCCATGTTAACAGTTGCTCTTGAGATAAGAAGATTTACTTTTTCTCAATATATGGACATATTTAGAAATCTTTCAGAATCAGTAAGTGATATAGTGAATACTTACTGCACTGCACCCTATAAAAATCTTTTAAAGAAAATAATAAGAAAAATGGAAAAAGACGGCAAAATTAATTTTTCTTTTAAAGAAGAGGGATATACAGAATTTGAACTTATAAGTTCTATATCAGAGAAGTTTTTAAGAGAGATCGTAGTTAAATATCCAGGGCTCAGTCAACTTGACAGACTTATAGGAAGAATTATTAAGACTTCATACGAACAAGCTGAAAAGCTTGCCCATAAAGACCTTGACTTATTAATGACTTATGACCCAAAGAAAATACTCTGTGATATATATTCACCAAAGTCTGAAATAAATGACAGAATTCATCTCGGCAATAAGGGTCATAATCTAATCAAAATAGCAACTATGGGGATACCAGTTCCTCCTGGCTTTATTTTGACTTCAGAAGTTTTTAGGTGCAGGGAAGCAATAGACAATTTTGAACCTGTAAAAGAGCATTTAAAAAGGCAAATTAAATTAGCTATAAAAAGACTTGAAGATATGACAAATAAAAAATTCGGAGACCCTAATAATCCATTGCTTGTTTCTGTAAGAAGTGGTGGCGCTATATCAATGCCGGGTATGATGAATTCATTTTTAAATGTCGGGATTAATGAGAAAATTACAGAAGGACTTATAAAACAAACTGGCAAACCATGGTTTGTATGGGACAGTTATAGAAGATTTCTGCAGTGCTGGGGTATGTCCTATGGTATAGATAGAGATGAATTTGATACAATTATTGATGTTTTTAAAAAGAAATATAAAGTAGATTTAAAGATACAACTTTCATCTGCTCAGATGAAAGAAGTTGCCTTGGCTTATAAAGAACTTGTTCAGTCTAAAGGCATAGAAATTGAAGAAGACCCGTGGAATCAGCTTGAAAAAGCTATTTCACAGGTTTTTAATTCATGGTATTCTGAAAAAGCAAAGGCTTATAGAGAAATTTTAGGAATTTCGGAGGATTGGGGTACAGCTGTTGTGGTGCAGAAGATGGTTTTTGGAAATCTTGATTTAAATTCAGGCTCAGGTGTGCTTTTTACAAGAAATCCGAGAGAGCATTCTGATAAACTTGTTCTTTGGGGTGACTTCACAACAGGCGCTCAGGGTGAAGATATAGTATCTGGACTTGTAAAAACCTATCCTTTATCAGTGGAGCAGAAAATTATTGAAGGAAGAACTGATGAAAAATCTCTTGAAGAAAGTTTTCCAGAGCTTTATAGCACTCTCAAAGAAATTGCAGAAAAGCTTGTATATTCTGAAAAATGGGATCACCAGGAGATGGAATTTACTTTTGAAGGAAGGGGAAAAGATAACTTATATGTTCTTCAGACAAGGGAGATGGGTATTGCAAGAACAGAATTTGTGAAAGTTTTTATTCCTTCAGAAATGCTAACTAAAAGTAAACTCGGCACTGGAATAGGTGTTAGTGGAGCTGCTTTATCTGGCAGGATTGTTTTTGATGTTGAAGACATAAAGGAATTTAAAAGTAAAGAGCCTGACAGAGCAGTTATTCTTGTAAGGTCTGATACAGTTCCTGATGATATAGTTCACATAGCCTCTGCAGACGGAATTTTAACTGCAAGAGGAGGTTCTACTTCTCATGCTTCAATTATTGCTACAAAGCTTGGTAAAACTTGTGTTGTAGGTTTTTCAAGGATGCTTGTTTATCAGAATGAAAAGAAATGTAGGATTGGTAAAAAATTGATTAAGAAGGGTGATTTTATAAGCATTGATGGAAGAAGTGGACTTGTTTATCTTGGAGAACATCCAATTCAGACCATTAATCTTACTTTAGGATGTTTTTAAAATATTTGTAGGAGGTTTTACAATGAGTAATGCTGTTTTAGGAATCAATGGGTTGGGAAGGATTGGTAAACTTACACTCTGGCACCACATTGGAAGAAAGCATTTTTCTAAAATTATTGTGAATCTCGGAAGAAAAGTTGGTAAGTCTTTAAAGGATTTGGCTTTTTATATTGAGCATGACTCAACTTATGGAAGACTTCACAACTATCTTTATGGTTATCGTGCAAAAAATGTAATAGAAAAAATTGATGAGTCAGACTCAACAATTATTCTTGACGGAGTTCCTGTAAAGATTCTTACAGAACAAAGAAATCCTAAGGCAATAGGATGGGAAAAATACGGTGCAAGATTAGTGGTTGATACAACTGGTAGATTCCTTGACCCCACACTTTCTTCAGAGTCAAAAGATGGTTCAGTCAGGGGACATCTTGACTCTGGTGCATATAAAGTGATAGTCAGTGCACCATTTAAGATAAAAGAAAAGGAAAAAGAAATACCCGAAGACTCTGTCACAGTAATTATGGGTATAAATGAAGAGATGTATGATAATAAAAAGCATCTCATTATATCAGGTGCTTCATGCACAACAACCTGTCTTGCTCATATGATGAAACCTCTTCTTGACTATTTTGGAGCAGAGAGAATTCTCAGTGTTTCAATGGCAACTGTTCATGCTGTAACAGCATCACAACAGGTGCTAGACAGGGTTCCAAAAACAGATGCTAAAGATTTAAGAAAAATTCGTTCAGCAATGAACAACATAATTCTCACCAGTACTGGAGCAGCTAAAACTCTTGCTTTGGTTTTACCAGAGATGAAAAATATTGGTTTCATTGCTCAATCAGTTAGAGTTCCTGTTGTAACTGGCTCATTAATTATTCTTGTGCTGTCTTTCAGAGACGAGGAAAGCAATATTATTGATGGGGACTTAATAAATAAAATTTATAAAGAAGCAAGTGAAAGAGAAAAAAGAGGATATCTCCTTTTTACAGATGACCAAAAAGTATCTGCTGATATAGTAGGCTTTTTTGGTCCTGCTGCGATAATAGAAGGAAGTGAGACACATACAAGAACAGCAATGATTACCCTTGATATATCAAAAATGTGCAGCATTGGAGCACCTGTAAAAGATAAATTGCAAATTCCAGTTACTCAGGCAGTGGTATATGGCTGGTATGACAACGAACTCGGAAGTTACACAAATATGCTCGGTGACCTTACAGTAAAAATCTCTGGAGATGTTTATTAACTTTTAAATCAATGACTGTAAAGAAGCTCTCAGTAATTTATTCCTGAGAGCTTCTTTACTCAAATTATGACTAAACTAAAAATACAGGCAGAACACCAAGTATTGTAACACCCAGAGTACATATCAGAATAGCTATTTCAAGCTCTCTGGAAAGAATTGGTTGAGGAGACTTTATTGGGTCTTTCATATACATATACATTACAATCCTTAAATAATAGTAAGCGGATATAACAGTAAATAATACAGCTATGATAACTAACCAGCTAAATCCAGCTTTAACTGCCTCAAGGAATATGTTGAACTTTACAATAAATCCTGCTGTTGGTGGTACTCCTGCTAAAGAAAACATGAATATTAACATAGCAAGAGCCAGTGCAGGATGGAACTTATGTAAGCCTTTATAGTTATCAATGTTTTCTTCATTAAAGGCAACTACCATTGCAAAGGCGCCAATATTCATTAATGTATAAATTAACATGTAGACAACAACTGCATTAAGTCCAGTCTGAGTTCCAACAATTAATCCAAGAGTTATATATCCTGCATGAGCAATGCTGGAATAAGCAAGCATTCTTTTTATATTTTGCTGAGGTAGTGCTAGAAGATTTCCAACTGCCATTGTAAGAATGGCAAGAACTATAAGGAAATTGCTCCATTCAACTTGATAATTTTTAAATATTTCAATCAAAATTTTACCAAAAGCTCCAAGAATAGCAACTTTTGGTAATGTAGAGATAAAAGCTGTAACTGGTGTTGGTGCTCCTTCATACACATCAGGTGCCCACATATGAAATGGAACAAGGGCTATTTTAAAACATAAACCGATGATAAATAAAGCAAACCCAATTAAAGTGAATAAAGAATAACTTGATAAAGCTTTTATTAATTCTGTAAAGGAAGTTGTATTTGTAGCTCCATATATGAAGGCAATACCAAATAGCATTATTGCAGAAGAAAGACCACCGAGCAAAAAGTATTTGATTGCTGCTTCATTTGACCTTGAGTCATATCTTCTAATGCCGACAAGAACATAAATACTTAATGACATTAATTCAAAGGAGACAAAAAAGCTTATAAGTTCACGAGAAGAAACAAGAAGTAACATTCCAAGAGCAGAAAATAAAATGAGAGAAATGCTCTCATTGAGCATAATCAATTTTTCTTTTAAATAAGAAGAGATTACAAGTAAAGAAATCACAACTCCAGCCATAATAATAATTTTTAAATATATAGCTAAAAAGTCATTTACAAACATGCCACCAAATGCTTCACCTGTGAAATATGGTATAAATATCATCAAAATCAATGAGAAAGCCACAGAAGACCAAATTAGAATCTCATTTTTTATTTTTAGAAGTCCAACTAATAATATTGTAGAAGCAAAAACCGTGAGAACTATTTCAGGTATTAATGCATCAAAATTCAAAGGAATTTGTGGAATGTTCATTTCATTGCCCCCAAAGAAGAGTTTAGATGATTAAGAAGGTCTTTTACAGATACATCCATAAAGCTTAATAAAGCATTAGGATAAAAACCAATCCATAAAACTGCTATAAGCAAAGGCACAAGAGTTAGAATTTCTCTGAAATTAAGGTCGCCATAGCCATGTATATGGTCTAAAAAGTATGGATTAACTTTTTGAAAGAATACTCTTTGATAAAGCCATAGCATATATCCAGCTCCTATAATTAATGCAACCGCTGCAAGAACGCACATAAGTTTCCATGCTCTGAATGCTCCAAGAAGTATCAAAAACTCACCAATAAAGCCATTTGTTCCGGGAAGTCCAATTGATGCAAGTGTAAATGCCATGAAAAATGTGGAGTATGCAGGCATTACAGTTGCAACACCTCCGTAATGTGCTATCTGCCTTGTGTGAGTTCTTTGATAAACAATTCCAACGCATAAAAATAGAGCACCTGTTACAATTCCATGATTTATCATTTGTAGGATTCCACCCTGTATACCCTGCTGATTAAGAGCAAAAATTCCAAGAGTAACAAAACCCATATGACTGACTGAGCTATATGCAATAAGTCTTTTCAAATCAGTTTGAACAAGGCATATTACAGCACCGTATATTATGGCAATAACTGAAAGAATCATCATATAAGGTGTCATTGCATGAGATGCATCTGGAAACATTGGAAGATTAAATCTTAAAAATCCGTATGCACCCATTTTAATAAGAATTCCTGCAAGTATGACACTACCTGCGGTTGGAGCTTCAGTATGAGCATCTGGTAACCATGTATGAACTGGCCACATAGGCACTTTTACAGCAAATGCTGCAAAAAATGCCCAGAAAAGCCAGAATTGCATTTTATATGGATAATGAGCTTTCATTAAAGCAAGTATATCTGAAGTATTTGTAGTGAAATACAGAACTAGAATTCCGACAAGCATTAAAACACTACCTACAAATGTATATAAGAAGAACTTTATAGCAGCATAAATTCTGTTTGGGCCACCCCATATTCCTACAATAAGATACATAGGTATGAGCATTGCCTCCCAGAATATATAAAAAAGGAATATATCAAGGCTCATGAAAACTCCTATCATTCCAGCATGAGTGAGAAGTAAGGCAGCATAGAATTCTTTTACTTTTTTATTTATTTCTCTCCATGATACTGTAACGCAGAGAATTGTAAGAAGACTGCTAAGAAGTATAAAAAGAACACTTATTCCATCAACTCCAAGAGAATACTTAATCCCCCATTGAGGAATCCATAAATATTCCTCTCTGAACTGCATCTGAGAAGTAGCTTTGTCAAATGAAATATATAATGGAATGCTTAGTATAAACTCTATAATTGCAACAACAAGAGTGAAAAATTTTATAAGAGCTTCTTGATGTCTTGGTAAAATTGATATAAATATTGCAGCTGCTACAGGGAAGAATATAAGGGTTGTAAGAATAGGAAAAGACATGTTGTTTACCATTATTCCTGATACCAAAATTACACTACTTAAAAGAAGTAATAATAAAAACGAAATAATAAGATTTCTCTTCAGTTGTTCATTCTGAATTTTATTGACTGCTATCTCCTCATGTCCATGCATATTTCACCCTCACACACTCAGAATTATAAAAACAATAATAAATATACCTAAAATCATAAAGATTGCGTATTGCTGTAATTGACCTGTTTGAATGTTCCTTACCAGAGAGCCGATGTTATAACACAGTTTAGGAATTCCATTAACAATCCCTTCTATAATTCTTTTATCTGTAACTGCTTCAACTATATTTCTTGCAATCCATAAGGTTGGTCTAACAAATAAGAAGTTGTATATTTCATCAACATAGTATTTATTCCACAGAATTTTAAATATTCCTGAAAACGCTTTTGTTAACTTGCCAGGTATATCAGGTTTAAGAATATACATAAACCATGCTATAGCAATTCCTGCAATTCCTGCTATTATGGACATTATCATAACAAATGTTTCTTTTTCATGAGGAACTGCAATTTTAGGTTCTCCTACAACAGGCTCAAGAAAGTGTGGTACAGAAAAATAACCAACAAGTACAGAACCAATAGCTAATATTATAAGTGGAATAGTCATTATTTTAGGAGATTCGTGAACATGTTTGAACTCTTCTTCTGTGCCTCTGAATTTGCCATGAAAGGCTACAAAAAGTATTCTGAATGTATAAAAAGCTGTCATACAAGCTGTAATTGTGCCTAAAAGCCATAAAAATTTACCATAAGGTTTGCCTGATGCATAAGAAAACCATAAAATTTCATCTTTGCTGAAGAACCCTGAAAGACCAGGTATACCTGAAATTGTAAGAGCAGCAATAAGAAATGTAATGTATGTAATAGGCATCTTTTTCTTTAAACCGCCCATTTTATAGATATCAAGTTCACCTGCCATTGCATGCATAACACTTCCAGCACCCATAAACAAGAGAGCTTTAAAGAAAGCATGTGTATATAAGTGGAATACTCCAGCTCCATAAGCAGCTACACCGCAACCTACGAACATATATCCTATTTGACTTATTGTTGAATAGGCTATAATTCGTTTCATATCTCTCTGCACAAGTCCAATTGTTGCTGCATAGAAACTCGTGACTCCTCCAATGATTCCAACCACTGCTAAAGCGGTTTCAGAAAGTCCATAAAGTGGATTAAGTCTTGCGACCATAAAAACACCAGCGGTTACCATTGTTGCAGCATGGATTAATGCACTAACAGGTGTGGGACCTTCCATTGCATCGGGAAGCCATACATAAAGAGGAATCTGGGCAGATTTTCCAACTGCACCGCAGAAAAGAAGCAAAGCTATAAGTGTTATAAGGTCAACATTCCAGCCAAGCAAGTTTATTGTTTGACCCTGAAGTCCAGGGATTTTTGGAAAAATGTCAGTATAGTTCAAAGCATATACATTTATAAAAAGAAGGAAAATTCCGAGTGCAAAACCAAAATCTCCAATTCTGTTCACAATAAATGCTTTTTTGCCTGCATCGGAAGCTGATTTTTTCTCATACCAGAAACCAATTAAAAAGTATGAACATAATCCAACTGCTTCCCAGCCAAAATAAAGCATGACAAGGTTATTACCCATAACAAGCATTAGCATTGAAAAGACAAACAGATTTAGATAGGCAAAGTATCTGGCGTATCCTGGATCACCATGCATATATCCGACAGAATATATATGAATTAACCAGCCAACAAAGCAAACAACAAAAAGCATGACTGCTGTGAGCTGGTCTATCAGGTAGCCAAAACTTATTTTTAAATCACCAGATAAAAACCATGTATAAGCATTATATTCAATTATTTTTCCTGAAAATACATCGCTGATAGCATACAGTGAAAATATTAATGAACCAAGAATTGACAGAACTCCAACCCAGCTTACAATTTTTGTGTTAACGAATCTTCCAATAAGAATATTAAAGAGAAATCCTGCAAGAGGAAAAAGTAGAATTAAAATGTAATATTTTTCCATTTTAGCCCCTCAAATTTTTTATATCATCAGAATGAACAATAGCCATATTTCTAAAGATAGCAAGAACAATAGCAAGTCCGATGGCAGCTTCTGATGCAGCAATACCAATAGAGAAAATGGCGAAAATCTGTCCTGTCATATTACCATTAAATGCACTGAATGTAACAAATGTAATGTTTACCGCATTAAACATAAGTTCAAGGCACATCAGCATAACAATCAGGTCTCTTCTGATAATAAATCCAATAAGTCCTATTGAAAATATTACAGAACTAAGTATGAGATACCAGTGCAAAGGTATCATTTCTCCTCCTTAGGCAACTTTTTTGCAAGAAGAATACCACCAACTAAAGCAACAAGTAAAACAACTGATAGTATTTCAAAAGGTAAAAGATAGTATGAATATAGAAGCTTCCCTAAAAGAACTGAATCTGGTTTTGGTAAAGGCTGTCCAATTGTTGTAACATCTTTTACTGTATAGATTATTATTAGCAGAAAAATTAATCCAATTATCAAGCCCGCACTGTAAAATTTTATATATTTACTATGCTTTATTTCTTCTTTTAAATTCATTATCATAATAGCAAAAACAAATAATGCAAGAACTCCTCCAACATATACAATAATTTGAATAGCCATCAAAAACTCTGCTTTTAAAAACAAGAATAAGGCAGCAGTGTTTATAAGAAACAGGAGTAAGAAAAATACATTATTAATAATATTTCTTGCTAAAACAACCATTGCACTGAAAGAAGTTAAAGCAATAAAGAAGTAAATAAAAAATATTAGCTCAACTGTTGCTGGTTTCACTTTTTTCCTCCTTTTGAGCTTGCGATTGCTTTTGTTCCTGTGCCTTTATTAGAGCTTCTCCTCTAAGTGGTATAGGTGTCTGGTCTTTCTTAGTTTTAGGCCATCTATTTGGGTCAATTCCTGGTGGCTGCCAGAATTTATTAAAGTAAGTCTCTTCTGGCCATTTTTTAACAAAATCATCCCAGTTTTTTAAAAGTTTTTCAGTATCAAAAATGAATTCATCTCTTGAGTAAGCTGAATATTCGTATTCCTCTGTTAATACTAAAGCACATGTAGGACATGCTTCAACGCAATATCCGCAGAAAATACATCTTGAAGCATCAATTTTATACTCTGTTGTGACCATTTTATTATCAATTTTTTCTCTCTTGATGGTTATACATCTTGCAGGACAAACTCTTGCACAGGTCATGCAACCTATGCATTTATCTTTACCTGTAAAAGGGTCTCTTACAAATGCATGTCTTCCTCGAAAGCCTGGCCATATTTTTCTTTTTTCAAAAGGATACTGAATTGTTACTGCCTTGCTGACAAGCCTTTTAAAAGTCAGTTGCATTCCTTTCAGTATCTCAATCATTAATGCCTTATTCAGTATTTCTTTTACAGTCATAGCCCCATCCCTTAAGAAATTATGTATTTAATAATTGATGTAACAACTATATTTAAAAGAGCAAGAGGTACCAAAACCTTCCACCCAATTGCCATTAGCTGGTCATATCTGTATCTTGGAACAGTTCCTCTAATCCAGTAAAAAAGGAATATATGGAAATACACTTTTAATAAGAACCACACAATCCCCGGAATATTTGCTAACCAGGGCCAAGCTTTTACAAGAATAGGTGGTATTGTCCATCCACCCCAGAAACAGATTGTTGCAAGAGAAGACATACAAAACATTGCAACATATTCAGCAAGATAAAAAAGTGCAAATCTCATTCCAGAATACTCAACAAAATATCCAGCTACTAACTCAGACTCAGCTTCAGGCAAATCAAAGGGAGTTCTGTTTGTCTCAGCAAACATGGCAACAAGAAATATAAAGTAAGCAAGAAATTGAGGGAATAAAAACATGCCATACCAGTATTCCTGTTGTTTCTGAACTATTTCATTTAAATTAAAGGATTCCGCTAAAAGTATTACTCCAACAATGCTAAGTCCTAAGGCTACTTCGTAACTGATCATCTGTGCTGCTGAACGCAAGCCTCCAAAAAATGCATACTTTGAATTTGATGACCATCCAGCAAGAATTATTCCATAAGTTCCAATACCTGCAATGCCTAATACCAGCAATAGGCTAACATTTACATCAGCAATATACCATCCTTGATTTACAGGAATTACAGAAAAGGTGGTTAATCCAGCAACAAGGCTTATAAAGGGAGCAATGCTGAAAATAGCTTTGTGAACCTGAGCAGGAATGATATCTTCTTTAAACACTAATTTGACCATATCAGCAATAGGTTGAAGTAGTCCGTGCGGACCAACAATCATAGGTCCAAGTCTCATCTGGATATGTCCTATTACCTTTCTTTCAAAATATGTGGCATAGGCAACATGTAAAAGCAAAACACCGAAATAAACAGCAGTTTTTACAGCAATTATTATGAGAGTAATAATAATGTCTTTCATCTATCGCACTCTCCTAACACAAGATCTATTGAACCGATATTTGCTATAACATCTGCCACAAGTCCGCCTTCGCATAGCTTTTTTAAAGCTCCTGCATGGACAAAAGAAGGTGATCTTAATCTTAATCTATATGGCTTTGCTGTGCCATCACATACAACATAGAAACCGAGTTCTCCCTTAGGAACTTCCACAGAAGCATATACTTCTGAATATTTCTGCACGAATTCTTCTATTGCCTTATCATCAATATAAATCTCAACCTGAATATCTTTTTTATCAATCTTAACTGGAGCAGAAGGCATTCTTATTTTCATGGCTTCATTAGCAAGGATGGGTCCTTCAGGAAGCTTGTCTATACATTGTTTTATAATTCTTGCAGATTGTCTGAACTCAAGCATTCTGCATTTATATCTGTCATATACATCGCAATTTTTACCAAGAGGAACTTCAAAATCTACTTTATCGTAGGCATCATATGGGAAAAATTTTCTTACATCATAATAGACTCCTGAGCCTCTCAGTGTTGGACCTGTAAGTCCCCAGTTAATTGCTTCTTCAGCTGTTATAATTCCAACACCCTTGGTTCTTTTTAACCATATTCTATTTTGGTCTATTAAGGTCTCATACTCAACAACTTTTTCTGGAAATGTTTCAATAAATTTATACAATTTATCAAGAAATTCGTTGTTAACATCACATCTAACACCACCAACTCTTGGATAACTTACAGTCATTCTCGCTCCGGTAACCATTTCAAAAAGGTCTAAAAAAACCTCTCTGTCACGCATTGCATAAAGAAAGACTGTCATTGCTCCAATATCCAGAGCATGGGTGGCGATCCATACAAGATGACTACATATTCTTGCCATTTCACCCATTATTGTTCTTATAAATTTAGCTCTTGGAGGAACTTCAAGTCCAAGAAGTTTTTCAATCGCAACACAAAAGCCTATATTATTAGCAGCACTTGCAAGATAGTCCAATCTATCTGTAAGAGGGAGAGCTTGAACATATGTAAGGTCTTCCGAAAGTTTTTCAATGCCTCTGTGAAGATATCCCACATAAGGAGTGCATTTAATAATTCTTTCACCATCAACATCAAGCACAAGCCTTAGCACCCCATGTGTTGCAGGATGCTGCGGACCCATATTTACTATAAGTTCTTTTGTGGCTGTAATTTCTCTTTCCATGTTATTATGCACGCTCCTTGGTTTGCTGTAAAATATCCTTAAAAGTTTTCCATTCTTTATCACCAAGATCGCTTCCCACAGGATAATCCTTTCTTAAAGGATAACCTTCCCAGTCCTCTGGCATAAGTATTCTTCTTAAATCAGGATGACCTTTAAATTCTATGCCGAACATATCAAAGCATTCTCTTTCATGCCAGTTAGCAGTTGCCCATAAGTCTGATACAGTTTCAACCCAGCAATCTTCTTCAGGAACTTCAACTTTAACCCTTATTCTATTTGCATTTTTAATAGACATAAGATGATAAACTACATTAAAACGAGGCTGTCTTGCTCCCATATAATCTACGCCTGTAACATCAATTAAATAATCAAAATCAAGAGAAGGGGTCTCTTTGAGAAATTTCAATATTTCTTTGGCTTTGTCTCTTTTTATTATTATTGTGCAATCACCTCTAAAATAAACAGTACAGAGTATTTCTTTAGAAAATTTTTCTTTTAGTAAGTTAACAATATCCGAACTTTGCATTTTATCTTTTCCTCTGTTTATATGGTTCTTGTTTTATTAATTCTTGAAATTTAATAATCCCATCAAGCAGAGCTTCTGGTCTTGGGGGACAACCGGGAATATAAACATCAACAGGAAGAAAAGAGTCTACTCCTTGAACAGTGCTGTAAGTATTAAAAACGCCACCACTACAGGCACAGCTTCCCATAGCAATTACATATCTTGGCTCTGCCATCTGATGATAGAGATTAACTATAATTGGTGCCATTTTTTTAGTTACTGTTCCTGCAATAATCATAACATCTGACTGCCTTGGCGAT